>LULW01001648.1_pt1 | contig 13695 bp, 10 predicted proteins | sample 729531 | NCBI WGS metagenome assembly LULW01 (sample SAMN03860279, study PRJNA289734) | marine metagenome | biome: seawater column; feature: ocean; material: water; isolation source: Red Sea water column Station 108 - depth 10m | place: Saudi Arabia: Red Sea | collected 2011-10-15 | depth 10 m | reverse complement strand
TGATTGGGAAATATTATCAGTTCTTGAAAAAGGTAACACTATTTCTACTGACTGGAAAAACTACAGACAAGCTCTTAGAGATTTGCCTGATGGTAAAGATACTGTTGAAAAATGTAATAATGCTACGTGGCCTACTAAACCATAGGTAAATTAATATGTTGCAAAAATTAAAATTTGCACCAGGATTCAATAAACAAGTCACTGCCACAGGTGGTGAAGGTCAATGGGTTAATGGTGACAATGTACGATTTAGATACGGGTCACCTGAAAAAATAGGTGGTTGGGCACAATTAGGATCTGTTGAGATGACAGGTCGTAATACAGCTATTCATCATTTTGTAAATACATCTGGTATTAAGTATGCAGCATTAGGAACTAGTAGTATTCTATATGCATATTCTGGTGGTATCTTTTATGACATACATCCGATCAAAGCTACAACAACTTTAACAAGTGCATTTTCCACAACAAATGGATCTGCAGTTGTAACGTTAACTTTTTCTTCTGCACACAACATAGGTAAAGGTGATATTATTTTATTAGACAACTTTACTGCTATTACAGATTCTGATTTTGCATCTGGTGATTTTGATGATGTAAAATTTATGGTTACATCAGTTCCGACTGATACTACAATAACAATTACCATGGGTTCTAATGAAACTGGATCAGGTGCATCTACATCTGGTGGTATAAGAGTTAGACACTATTATCCGGTAGGACCTGCTGTAGAAACTGCATCTACTGGTTTGGGGTCTTGGATCATGGGGTGGTCAAGCACAAGGACAGTTTACATCAACACTATCATCAGGAATTAATGCAAGTGTAACATCATTAACGATGGCTAGTTCATCTTCATTTCCATCTTCAGGAACAGTTATTATAGGATCAGAATTAATTACATACACAGGAAACAGTGGCGGAACTTTATCTGGTTTGACTAGAGGCGCTAATGGTACCACAGCAGCCACACATAGTTCTGGTGCAACTGTAACAGATGCATCAAACTTTTTTGCATGGAACGCTGCAGCATCAGGAGATATTATTACAGCACCAGGTTTATGGTCGTTAGATAATTTTGGTAACAAACTTATTGCAACTATAAATGGTGGCGAGAGTTTTGAATGGAATTCAAATCCTACAGATGCAACATCTACTAGAGCAACTATTATATCAGGAGCACCAACAGCTTCTGCATTTAGTTTGGTATCAACACCAGATAGACACTTAGTATTTTTTGGAACAGAAACAACTATAGGAACTTCAACTACACAAGATCCTATGTTTGTAAGGTTCTCTTCTCAAGAAGACATCAACACTTATGCACCAAGTGCAACAAACACTGCAGGTACACAAAGACTTGCAGATGGATCTAAGATTGTTGGAGCGATCAGAGGTCGTGATGCAATTTATGTTTGGACAGATACAGCGTTGTTTACTATGAGGTTTGTTGGTCCACCGTTTACTTTCTCTTTCCAACAAGTTGGTACAAACTGTGGATTGATTGGACAGAACGCAGCTGTTGAAGTTGATGGTACGGCGTATTGGATGTCAGAAAATGGTTTCTTTAGATATGCTGGTAGACTAGAGTCATTACCATGTTTAGTTGAGGATCATGTATTTGATGACATCAACACCATACCTAAACAACATATTAATGCAGGACTCAATAACTTGTTTGGTGAAGTTATATGGTTTTATCCAAACGCAGGTTCTGGAACTGTAAATAGAATGGTAGCATACAATTATCTAGACTCAAGCGCCGAGCGACCAGTATGGACTACAGGGACATTAGCTAGAACAGCATGGCAAGACTCAGCTGTATTTGGTAAACCACATGCAACAGAATATGACACAAGTTCAAACGGTACATCTGGTTCTTCTACATTTGTTCAAGGTAATACTGATGGTGTTAGTTATTATTATGAACACGAAAAAGGATTAGATCAAGTTAGAGAAGGTGCAACAAGTGCGATTGTTGCATCAATTGAATCTGGAGATTTTGATATAGGTCAACAAGGTTTAGCAGGTGATGGTGAGTTTATGATGAAAATAAGAAGAGTGTTACCAGATTTTTTATCACAAACAGGTGATGCAAGAGTTACATTAAATTTAAGAGATTTTCCAAATGACACACAAGCTAGTTCATCACTGGGTCCATTTACAATAAATAGTAGCACACAAAAAATAGATACTCGTGCAAGAGCAAGATCTATATCATTAAAAGTAGACAACACTAGCACAAGTCAGTTTTGGAAACTAGGAACTTTTAGAATAGACTATCAACCGGATGGAAGAAGATAATGCCACTAAATAAAAAAGGTAAAAAGATAATGAGTTCTATGAAAAAACAATATGGTAAGAAAAAAGGTGAACAAGTTTTTTACGCGTCATTAAATAAGAAAAAAATTAAAGGAGTTAAAAAAGCATAATGGCAAAAATTGTACAATCGTTAACACAGCCACCAAGAGAATATGATCAAGAATCATTTTTATCTTTAGTTAGAGATTTAAATGGTTTGATAGAAAAATTAAATACAACATTTCAAGAGGAGAAAACAGAAGACAATGATGCAGTTGTTTTCTTTTTAGGATCATAATGGCTAATGTTTTTGTAAATAAAAAAGTAGATTTAACGAGTAATGATTCTGCAACCACTTTATATACAGTGCCTTCAGCAACAACTGCTATTGTAAAATCTGTCTTTAGTATTGTACATCAAAAACAGATACCAGCCAATGAGGTGGTTCAAATTTTAACACAACCATTAGTCATTGAAACAGGAGAGATTGTAAAAGTCACCCCTGCAGATACAAATAGGCTCCATGTGATCCTATCGGCTATGCAAGTAACACCTAGAACTGTTACAACATAGTCTTGATTTACTCGTAAAAAACGAGTAATACTATAAATTCAGGTGAAATCCCTGCCTTTTAATATAAACAACATTTAACATATATGATTACAAGAGCACAAATGCCAAGACAGTTACGTAATATGGGTGGGATCACAAACGCAGTCCCAAGAGAAAAGTATGGTCTTGGTAGTAAAATAAAAGATAGATTTAGAAAACTCATACCAAATGAATTAGCAGACATCGCAGTCAAAGCTGCACCGTTTGTTGCACCATTCAATCCTGGTATTGCAGGATTGATGAGAGGTATAGGTAGGTTTGATCAGAGAGGTAGTTTATCAGATGCATTTAAACAAGGCTTTGCTACTTTTGGTTTTGGTAAAGCTGCAGGGTTTTTAGGTGGTGCAGAAGGGCCTGGTGGTATGTTTGGCAAACAAACATTTACTAAAGAAGGTTTTAGACAAGGACCTGTAGGTAGATTGTTTCAAGGTAAAACACCTGCTGATCCTAAAGTTAATCCTAGAGTTGACCCAAGCACCAAACCAACAGGAGGCATTTCTCGTGAAGTGGCAAATGTAGCTGATAAAGTTTTTGAAAAAGCACCTGCTATATTAAAAGATTTATCATCCGAAGTTAAACAAAAATTATTAGTAGGTGGTATTACATCAGGTGTTTCTGCTTTGTATAGTTATTTTACAGGAGAGTTTGAACCACAAGAACCTGGAGAGACTGTAGAAGAATACATGGCAAGAAGAAGAGAACGAGTAAAATCACAGATGAGACAAGTTATGGATAGTTACTATACACCACTACGTAATCCAGAGTATGCTGCCATGAGTGGTGAAGAAAAAGATAACTTTATTGATGGTATTATTGGTCAAGGTTTAGCAGCTGGTGGTATGCCAACAGGTATCATGAGAACAAATAAAGCTGGAGTTATGGAAAGAGACTACAGAGACAAGGGTGGATTTGTACCTGTAGGTATCAAAGAAAAAGCAGATGACGTACCAGCTATGTTATCTAAGAACGAGTTTGTATTTACTGCTGACGCGGTTCGAGGAGCAGGCAACGGCAGCATTGAAAAAGGAGCACAAAAGATGTATGATACTATGAAAAAATTAGAGAAGAGAGTTGTATAATGGATAAATATCAAGATTATGTTAGAGCAGTAAGAGAATTAGGTTTACAACCTTTACGTATTGATGAGTTTGAATCTTTGACTGGTGTGATGAGCATGAGTGAGATTATAAATTTAACTGCAAAAAAATCAGGCACTGATAGAGAAGAATTAGCAGAAGGCACAAAAATGGCATCAGCACCAGATCCTATGGATGAGAGAAACAGCATGATGGAAATGTTATCTGAAAGATATTACGGTAAACCTTTAAAAGATTTAACACCAAAAGAAATAGAAATGTTAGAAGAAGCTCTAGAAGAGATGACTAAAAAACCAGTTGCACCAAGAATGATGGCACAAACAGGTGGTATTACAGAATCAAGAGTCCTGCCACCAGAATTTTTAGAAGCAGCACAAAGAACATTCTTAACAGATCTTGCAACACAATCGGGTATGCCATCTGTAACAACTGCAGATACAAAACAACCTGGTGAAACAGATGCACAGTTTGCACAAAGAAAAGCACAAGCACAACAGTTTGGAATTACAAAAGCAGGTATGGCAGAACTTGCACCAAAAGTTGCAGATGAAACAGCATTACAAGTTCAAGCTAGAGGTTTAGCAGGGGGTCTTGGATCTTTTCAACCATTTTTAACAAAAGCAGGTACAGCCGCAGACGCAGCGACTGCACTAACAGGAACAGGTGCAGGCACAGGTGCTGGATCAATACAGTCTTACATGTCACCATATCAACAACAAGTTATCGACACAACGATGGCAGAGTTTGATAGACAGGCAGCAATCAGAGCTAATCAACAAGCAGCTGCAGCATTAGGAACACCTGGTGCATTTGGTGGTGGTAGAGAAGGTGTACAAAGAGCCGAGTATCAGGCTGCAAGTGACAGGAATCGAGCAGCAACATTTGCTAACTTACAACAACAAGGTTTCCAAAACGCAGCAGCAAGAAGACAACAAGATTTAGCTAATCAAATGGGTATTTCAAATCTACAATCAGGTTTAGGTGCAAGAGCACAAGACTTTAGTAGAGCACAAATATCTGGTCTAGGCACATTAGGTGCAGCACAACAAGCACAAAATCAAGCAGTATTAGATGCACAGAGACAAGCAGCACAGATGGCAATCGATGAACCAAGACAAGCACTAGCTAGATTTGGTCAAGGTATTGCAGGGTCTAGGTCTGGCAGGAGCGGACATATACGGAAGGATATTTACATAGTGTCTAGAACTTTAAGAAGACCAATGTTTAGAAGAGGTGGACCAGCTAATGATGGTATTATGTCTGGTATTGTTGACAGAGAAGAAAAACAAATTGGTGATGTAGTAGGTAGAGCAAGAGAAATTACACCTGAATTAGAAGCATTACTAAGAGAGTTTACACCTAAAACAAGATTACCATTAGGGCAAGTTGGTTTTGCATTAGCATCTGGTGTGGATCCAATAGAAGCTTTAGGAGCTGGTTATAGTCAATTTGTAAAAAGAGATGATGCAAGAGAGGCAGCTATTAGAAGTGGAGCTGTAAAACTAGGTATTGGTCAAGCTATGAAAGAATCACTACCAAGTAAAAATATTTTACAAAATAGAAAAAAAGCAATTGTTAATATAAAAGCAAGAGGTTTACCTCTTACAGAAGATAATATTATTAAAGAAACAGCAAGACTAAATAAAATAGATGAAACAGGTAAATCATTAAGCCCTGATAGAGTTCTTGCAAGTAGAGAGAGTTTATATCTACAAACATATGGTGATGGTAGTAAAGCTAGAAATCATGCTGTTTTTGATATTAATGTTGCGCCAGAAATTAGAAAAGCTGGTAAGAACCCAAGAGGTAGAATTAAATTAAAAGATGGTGAGTATGATACAAAACGTAAAACACCAGGTGTTTATATTGATGTAGATAATGGTAAAGTCATTGAAATAACACCAGAGCTTGAAACAATAGAGTTGCCAGAATTTTCAGCATTATTAAGATAGGAGGTTAAATGGCTAAAGAAATAGATCCATTCGGCTACTTTGACCTTACCCCACAAGAACAAAGTTCAGAGACAAGTGCAATTACAGCTATGATGGCTGGTATAGCATCAGGTATAATTAAAGTACCAGAGGGTGTTATATCTCTTGGTGCAGAATTAATTGATTTAGGTTTTGATACAGATACAGCTGCAGAAGTAGAAAAAGCATTTGATGCAATCAACATCTTTGAAGAAGTTGCAGATGACAGAGCTATTGGTAAGATAGCAGAAACATTGATACAGGTGGGTGTGCCAGGGACAGTTGGTTTTAAACTAGCGAGTGGTGCTGTTAAAGCAAAGAAAGCTGGTAACTACATGAATGCATCTGGTTTGAATGCACAAAAAGCTGCAAAGAAAGCAGCTGATTTTAATAAAACAGTTGGTAAGAAAAAATTTGTAGCAGGTGTTGCAGGTGGTGCAGCAGGTGAAGCATTTGTTGCAGATGTAGAAGACATAGGTACATTTGGTGATTTGTTTGAAGCAGGACCAACACAGCTAGAAGAGACCACTGACGAAGGTGGTAGAGATGATGCATTTAAAAAGTTAATGAACAGAACTAAGTTTGGTTCTGAGTCTTTGTTAATCACACCTTTTGTATATGGCACAGGTAAAGCAATCAAAGCTGCAGCTACACGTGGTAAAAGAATAGAGTTTAGTAATTCTAAACTAGATCAATTTTTTAATAAAACATTTTCTGCATTAAGAGCTAGAGGTGCAAAGCCACAAGAAATATTTGAAGCAAAGATGGCAGAAACAGGTGCTACTATGGCAGACACAAACAGAGCTATGGAGTTGGTTAAAAATATAGATAGACAAGTAGACACCATGTTTCCTACATTTAAATTTTTATTTGATAAATCAGGCACACAAAGAAGAGCAGACATATATAAAGAATTAAATGATTTATTGTTTGCTGGTAACATAGGTCAAAAGATACCAAGTCAAAAATCAGCTACCGTATATAAATTATTAAAAGACAACAACGCATCTGATGAAGCTATAAAATCTTTATTTGAAACTTTGAATGGTGCAAGAAGAACTTTTACACAATTAATCAACGCATCATCAAACGCACCAAAAGACATAAAAACATTACAGTCATTGATGGGTGACAGAGTAAAAGATTATCTTGGTAACACTTATAGAATATTTGAAGACAACTCTGTGCTACCATTCATGAGATATGCACCTACAGAGGAAGCAATAGAAGGAGCAAAAGATTTTTTTAAAAGATACGCAGCTAAAAACGGTAAACAACTTACAGACTTTCAAGCACAAAGCATGGTGGACACAGTTATTAAATCTGCACAAAAAACAAAACAACCACCAGGATTACCATTTAAATATGTAAAAGACACAGCTGCAGATGAAGGACCAGAGATAGATAAATTTTTTAAAAATGTTGTAACAGATCAAATTAAACCAGCACGTTTACTAGCAGAAACAAGAGGTAAAGATAGAAAAGCAATACAAGAATTGTTTGGTAAAATAGAGGACCCAAGATTTTCTGTATATAATAGTATGACAAAGCTATCTGCAATAGCTAGAAAAAACGAGTTGTTTGAAAGAATTGCAAAAAATGATGAAGCTATAAAAAAATCAGTTACAGGAACTACACCTGCAGGTGCAAGAGGTTTTTTTTTCGATGATGCATTAGAGGCAGCAGAGGCTTTACCTAATCAAGAGATAGTAGAGTTAGATAAATATCTTACATCATTTTTTAGAGATGAGTTTACAGTTAATCCACTTGCAGGTAAGTTTACCACAAAAGCAATAGCTGAAGGATTAGGTGACACATCAAGAGCATTAAAATTTTTGTTGGAGGCAAGACCAGGTGCAACCGGTGTTGAAAAAGGTTTGACATGGGGATACAGAAATTTAATATTATTTCCAAAAGCATTATCGCAAGTAGCAAAAACTATACTTGCGCCAGTTACACACTTTAGAAATCTATTCTCTGCTACAGGTTTTGCTGCAGCAAATGGTATTATTCCAGGAATAACAGAAAATCCACTTACCGTTGCAAGAGCGTTTAAGGATGCATTTGGTAAATTACAATTACCTGGTAGAGCAGGCACAGAAGAAGCAAATAAGGCCTATAGAGAGTTGTTGGAATTAGGTGTTGTAAATTCACAAGTACAATTAGGTTTATGAAAGGTGCAGAAGATTTATACACAGCAGAAGATGATTTATTTAAGATAGCAAACTATGCAGTAGAGATGCAAAGATTAAGAAACGCATATACAAAAGCTGGTAGAGAATTTACTGAAAGACAATTAAAAGAAGAGGCAGCTGATATTGTCAGAAATACGGTGCCAAACTATGCGTATGTGTCAGACACAGTCAGAGCATTAAGACGTCTACCACTTGGAACTTTCATGTCGTTTCCATCTGAAATATTAAGAACAACAACCAATATTGCACAAAGAGCGTTGCGAGAGATAAAAGATCCAGCATTAAGAAACATTGGTATTAAGAGATTAATAGGTCTTGGCACAGTTTTAACGATTGCACCAAATGCAATACAATCAGGGTTTCAAGGTTTATACAATGTTACTAACGAAGAGTTACAGGCACTAAGACAATATTTACCTGATTGGTCAAAAAATTCTACAATCTTACCTATTAGATCTGATGATGGTGATTTAAAATATATAGATTTTAGTCATGGTAATGCATACGATGTAGCAACAAGACCAATACAAACATTAATTAACGAAGTACAAAAAGGTATTACAGACGAAGAACAATTACTACCTGGTGTATTACGTGGTATGGCACAGGCTGCAGGTGAACTTGCATCACCATTTATATCAGAGGCAATCTATACAGAGGCCGCGTTAGATATCATTGCAAGAGGTGGCAGAACTAGAGAGGGTAGACAACTATACACGGAACAAACACCAGAAGGTGAAAAAATAAAAATCATTACAAACCATTTAGCACAAGCGATGTTACCGTTTTCATACCAACAGTTGAATAGATTGTATCAAGCAGCAACAGACAAACCATCAGAACGTGGTGAGTTTTTTGAAGTGCCAGATGAGTTGTTAGGATTTGCAGGTTATAGAGCTGTCAAAGTAGATCCTGTAAGATCTATGGGTTTTAAGATTGCAGATTATCAAAGAGGAACTAGAGAAGCAAGAGCATTATTTACAGGTGGTGCAGAGTCTGTATTAAAAGGTGGACCTAAAACTGCAAGAGATGTTGTGGAAAGATTTATTGCAGCAAACAAAGCTAAGTTTAATGTAGATAAAGAAATGTTAAGAAACATAAAAGCTGCAGATATATTAGGAACAGACATGGATTCTATTAGAAATGAATTTAGAGAAAGACAATTATTAAATGCATACAATAGATTAGATAATGATATATTTATTCCTTACTTTCCATCTGAAAATATACAGAGAGAATTTAGACAAATAGAAGAAAGAATAGGAGTTGCTAATCCATTTGAGGAAGCAAGAGATGTATTATTAGATATACAGGACGATCTAAGAGATCTATCTTTTGATGATGAATTTGATATAGATATTAATGAATATCTAACACCTGATCCTGGATTATTAGGATCTATGTTACCACAGACACCAGCAGTTGACCCAGCAACAGTGCAAACAGGCACACAAGCAACATTAACACAAACAGGCTTAACACCATCAGAACAAGCGTTGCTTTCTGAAGAAGAAAAAGCTATAAGATTAAGACAAAGAGGATTAGCATAATGGATGAAGAATTTGGATCTTTTGTAGTAACGGACCCTGATTTAGTTGATGAAGGTATTGACGTATCTGGTCTTAGAACAAAGACAGACACAAGCCTATTAGGTAATATACCTGAATTGGCTGGTGTACAGTATGAAGCGTTTAATCCTAACAGATTAACTGATTTGATGAGATTCTATCAAACTGGTTTACCTACAAGGTCAGTATCACAACCTACAACACCACCAGCAACAGGTGGTGGAGGAACAGGCAGCGGGGGTCAGGCGACTCTACCGGGTTTTGATGTTGATAGTCCTAAAAACACAGCAGAACAACAAAGATTAATAGATGCGGGTATCGGGGTGCAAGCAGCACCAGGTCAACCTGTTGTAGCGCCAGGTGAGGTGCCAGTTACACAAGCAGAAATAGATGCTTTTAATCAAATACCTGTTAACAGAGAATTTGGTGCTCCCATGAATATTGGATTTGGAGAGGGACAAGTTGATCCTAAACTAGCAGCAGCGGTAGGTGGTAAAGATACAACCCCTGTTGGAGGAGGTAATTTAGTAACTACTGCATCAGGAGACGTTTTTGCAGCTGATGATCCAATGTTACAAGAGAAAATAGATTTTACACCAGAGCAACAGGGCACTATTCAAAATATACTAGGTCAAGCAGGTCAAACTGTTAGTGGGGCACTATCTGCATTTGGTCAAATACCAGGAGCAATTGTAGATGCAGCAAATCAAACAGTAGATTTATTTGGTAAAAAAATAAATGTAGGTAAAACTTTAGCAGCTGCTGCTATTAATAAAATAGCAGGTGGCCCTGTAAGTTTAGTATTTGAAGCAGCTAAAGCATTATTACCAGAAGATAATATTAAAAACACAACTAAAGTTGCAAGAAAAACTGGATTATTAACTGGCGATACTACAGTCACACAAGATAAATATGGAATTAATACACAATCTGCATTTGGTAACTATGATCAATACAATATAAAACAAGTAGATAAATTACAAAATATATTAGATGAATTAAATCCAGACGTTAATCCTAATAGTAAATATAAAACACAAGAAGATTATTTAAAAAACACAAAACGTTTAAGACAAGAACTAGAGGATAGAAATAAATATTTAGATGAAAAAGGACTTAAAGGTGTGGGAGATGTAGATAGTGGTAGAGGAAGTGGATTAAGACCAACAGTTGACGATGCAACAGGAGTCAATCCTTTTGCAGATATAGACACAGGAGTTGGAGAGTTTGACACAACACCAACAACAGCACCAGCAACAGGCGTCACGCGACCAGGGACAGTTTTAGGTAAACCTGGTATTGAAAGATTTGATGATGCAGAAGCAAGTATAGACATGTTTAAAGATACGGCACCAATAACAACTGGAGGGCCACCAAGTGTATTATCTAGACCAACTCCAGATAATATTCTAGCGGGCACAGGTGATGCTTTTAGTTATTTAGATGATGTAGATTTACCATCAGGTGCATCAAAAACAGGGACTCCTGTAGATGCTTTAAACCCCATTAATAGACAACAACATTTTGATAACACAGAAAAATTAAAAGATGCAGTTAGATCTGGTGATCTTACAAATGAAGAATACAATGTGCTTAGTGCTTTTGATGCAAAAAAAACAATGGGGTTAGGGCCAGTAACAGGAACATTAAGCGCTGCAGCTTATCAAGGTGCTCAAACAGGGGCAGGAATATTAAGAGAAACTTTAGGTTTAAATCCAGCTTTTGCAGGTGATCAATCTCTTGCAGAGGCAGCTGGCGATACTGCTAGAAATATTCAAGGTGTTTCAGGTAATGTTTCACCAGAATTACAAGTCAAGTATCAAGAAATTATTACAGGAGAAAAAATATACAGAGATCCTATTTTAGGCATGGTTGATCAACCAAAAAAAGGAACTTTAGCAGGCATAGGAGATCTTCCTGACATATCAGATGAATTTGCTATGTTTGATTTACCTGAACCAACACCCACACCTACACCTGTAGGAACTTTTGATACAGATACTTTTGATGATGATGTTAGTCTAGACGATTTTGATACTACACCACCAGCACCACCTAGTCCACCAACAGGAACTGGAGGACATTTAGAGACACTGGGGGTGGAGCAGATAGAGACCCTGCACCATCAAGAGGACCTGTATCAACCGCAGGACAAGCTGGACCACCAAGTCAACGAGGCGGCGGCGATGGCGGCGGAGGCGGCGGTGGCGGCAAGATCGTCTGCACCATGATGAACGAGTCTTACGGCTTTGGATCTTTTAGAAATAAGATTTGGTTAAGACATTCAAAAGGTTTAGCGCCAGAATATCAAAAAGGATATCACAAAATATTCTTACCACTTGTAAGATTATCTAAGAAAAATATTGTTCTTAAAAAAATATTAGAACATATAGCGGTGCACAGAACTATTGACATTCGACAGGAGTCAAGAGGCAAGGTGCATTTACTGGGTAGATTATATAGAAAAATATTAGAACCAATTTGTTATTTTGTAGGTAAACATGGCTAAAAAATCAGCGTTACAAAAAATAGAAGATCATGAAAAACTTTGCAGAATAATGCAGAGACAAACTTTTGAACAAATTAAAGAATTAAAATTACAGATTGTTAGAATAGAAAGACTACTAATTGGTACAGCAGCTTTTATTATAATTAGTTTGTTAGATAAGGTTCTTTAGATCCAAGCTTTTAACTCTTCACCCATAACCTGACTTGCAATATTAACTTTCTTACGTAAAGCTTGACTTGCAATATTAACTTTCTTACGTAAAGCTTTTACAATTCTTTCATCGACTGTATCTTCACATATTATGTCAATATATGTCATAGGTTTTTCTTGTCCAATACGATCAATACGTGCTTCTGACTGTTGACGTTTTTCTAAATCATAACCATTAGAATAATAAATCATATTACTAGCAGCAGTTAATGTAATACCATAACCACCTGTCTGCGGTGTGCCAACAAAGAATCTACATTTATCGTCTTCTTGAAAACGTTTTATGTTTTTCTGTCTTTCGTCTGAGGGTGTCAAACCATAATAATCTACATAACAATCATGACCAAACTCGTCTACAAGTGCATCTATAATTTGTTGTACATCACTTTGCCAGTGGGCCCAGATAACAGCTTTACCTTCTATCTCACATAACACATCAACCAACTCATCAAGTCTATTACTTTTTAATTGTTGCATTGTACCATCATCAGCTTTGAAATGACCACATGTAATTTGTTGTAGTCGCATCAACTGTGTTAATGCATTTGCTGTTGTAAGCATCTTACCATTTAATATTGCAAGTGCTTCTTTTTTCATCTGTGTATATACTTTGTTTTGATCTGGTGTTAGCTGTACTACACGTTTCATAAATGTTTTCTTTGGTAGATCTAGACAATCGTCTTTTAATACACGATAAGAGAAATTTTTTAGTTTATCTGACAGCTCACCAAGATTACGATAACCAACTACAATTTGTACAGATCGTCCACCAAAGTTTGCAGTCTTCATAATAGCGTATCTAGTTCTAAACGAGTAATAAGAATTATGGTCTAAGAGCCAAGGATCAAGAAACTCGCATTGTTTATATAAATCTAGTGGTGATTTTGTTACCGGTGATCCTGTAAGAATTCTTTTATATTTTGCATGCACACCGAGCATTACAATATTTTTTGTACGTTTAGCTTCGGGATTTTTTATAGTTGTAGACTCATCTATGGCCATCATAGTGTTGTGTGAGTTGATAAATTTTGCAGCAAAATCAACACCTTTTTTAGTAGATAGTGCCTCTACATTCATACATAAAATATGAAGATCTGTTCCTGTTTTAAATAATGTATCTAAATTTTTTTGTTGTTGTTTTGTAATATTAGCTTGCCACAATACAGACACTTTTTCTATATGATCTGGTAGGTGTGTTGGTATTTCAGAACTATACCAGTTTTTGTATACACC
>LULW01000755.1_pt1 | contig 13735 bp, 15 predicted proteins | sample 729531 | NCBI WGS metagenome assembly LULW01 (sample SAMN03860279, study PRJNA289734) | marine metagenome | biome: seawater column; feature: ocean; material: water; isolation source: Red Sea water column Station 108 - depth 10m | place: Saudi Arabia: Red Sea | collected 2011-10-15 | depth 10 m | reverse complement strand
AAAAAATGCTGCTTACGCTGCAAACACAGATAACTATTTCAAAGCATTAGTTAGATATTCAGCTGATTTATCTAAATTAATGAATGAACATAAAGTTAATGTTTACCAAACGTCTGATGAGATTTTAGCTCAACAATTAAAAGGTTGGGATAAAGTAATCGGTGATTTCAATAAGAAAGATCCTTTCTTTAAGAAAATCGTAGATTCTCAAAAAGCATACGCTAAAAGAGTAATGAAGTACTTGCTGATGAACCAGCCTAATTACAAATTAGCATATGAAAATGAGTTCGGACCTATTGCGAAAGTTAAGATATAATTATTAACTTCAATATTTAAAAAGGGGACCAAATGGTCCCCTTTTTTTTGTTTGCTTTATTAATATAACTTAACATAAAGTACGATAATGAAATCTTTCATAAAATTTGCCGACACACTTAGCGCCTCAATGGGGAAAGCTTTTTCTTGGTGTATAGTCATTCTTATGGGAGGAACTTGCTATGAAGTTATCATGGCATATGCATTCAATAGCCCAACATTATGGAATTTCGATTTTAGTTTACAAATGTATGGAGCTATTTTTATGATGGCAGGAGCATACACCTTATCGACAGAAGCTCATGTAAGAGGTGACGTAATTTACAGATTATTTCCAACAAGAGTACAAGGTTGGATCGATTTAATTCTCTATTTTATATTTTTCTTTCCTGGAATTTTAGCTTTAGCTTTTTACGGATATGAATATGCAGCTTTAGCCTGGAAAATTAAAGAAACGAGTTGGAACAGTCCAGCACAAATACAAATCTATATGGCAAAATCATTAATACCATTGTCTGGAATATTATTAACTATACAAGGTGTCAGTGAAGTATGCAGAGCAATTATTTGCATTAGAACTGGGCATTGGCCTCAAAGAGCATCTGCAGATGCTGAGGAAACAGAAAAAGTTTTAATGAGAACTTCGCAAAAGGACGATCAAGCAGATGTTATTTGAATTAACTAATCCAGAGATTGCAATTTTAATGATGAGTTTATTTCTCTTTGCAGTTTTATTAGGATTTCCGATTGCATTCACATTGTTAGCAATGGGTGTTGGTTTCGGTTATTACGCTTATTTTGATCCAACTAGAATGGATCACTTTTTTGATAATCGGATATTTTCTTTGCTTGTGTCTAACACCTTTACAATAATGGATAATACCGTTTTAACAGCAGTCCCCTTATTTTTATTTATGGGATATTTAGTAGAGAGAGCAGGTATTGTAGCAAAACTATTTTTTGCAATAAGACTAGCGTCGCACAGACTTCCAGCGTCGATGGCGGTAGCTGCATTAGTAACTTGTGCATTATTCTCGACAGCTACAGGAATAATTGGTGCTGTCGTTACACTTATGGGACTTCTTGCTTGGCCCGCAATGATTAGAGCTGGATATGACAAAAAATTTGCCTCGGGAGTAATTTGTTCAGGTGGATGTTTAGGAATTCTTATTCCTCCAAGTATCATGTTGATTGTTTATGCAGTAATCGCTCAGTTGTCTCCACTCAGACTTTTTGCAGCAGCAATATTTCCAGGATTGATGTTGGCAGGGTTATATATTCTTTATGTTATTATAAGAGCATACTTTAATCCTTCTTTAGCTCCAAAGCCTGCAGCTGAAGAAATTCCTCCAAGATCTGAAATTTTAAAAGAAGTATTAGTTTCATTTGTTCCATTATTTTCATTAATAATCCTAGTTTTAGGAACTATTTTAGCTGGATTAGCTACACCTGCTGAAGCAGCAGCTGTTGGTGCATTTGGAGCATTAGTGTTATCTTATTTTTATAAATCTCTTAAATGGAAAAATTTTAAAGAGTCTGTTTTTTTGACAGCAAAAACTAGCGCTATGATTATGTGGTTATTTGTAGGGTCATGGACTTTTGCCTCAGTATTTTCTTATCTTGGAGGACATGAGGTGTTTGAACATTTTTTTAAATCGATGGATATTAAACCATGGCAATTTTTAGTAATTACACAAATTATTATTTTCCTTTTAGGATGGCCGCTTGAATGGACAGAAATATTAATTATTTTTGTGCCGATTTTTTTACCATTAGTAGAGTTTTTTGGAGTTAATCCTTATTTCTTTGCAATGTTAATTGCACTAAATTTACAAACATCTTTCTTAACTCCCCCCATGGCGATGTCAGCTTACTACTTAAAGGGTGTTCAAAGCAGAAATGTTCAGTTAATGGAAATTTTTAGAGGAATTATGCCTTTCCTTGGAATTGTAATTCTTGCTATGGTTTTAATGTATATATTTCCTGGAATAGCATTGTGGTTACCTGATACATTATTTGCAGAGTAATTTTTAAATGACGAATGTCTTTTCATTACCAATATCTAAATTAGCAGAAAAGATTAGAAAATCCGAGATGACTTCTTTGGAGTTGTGTGAGCACTATATTTCTCAAGTAAACAAATTTGAAAAAGATGTTAAAGCTTGGGCATTCTTTGATAAAAAACTATTATTAGAAAAAGCCCAAGAAGCAGATACTTATAGAAAGTCAGGTAAACCGATGGGGTTACTTCATGGAGTTCCTGTAGCTTTAAAAGATATAATTGGCACTTATGATATGCCAACAGAATGTGGCACTGTTTTAAGAAAAGGTAGAACTCAATCGCAAAATGCTGAAATAGTTGACTTACTAAAATCTGAAGGTGCAATAATAATGGGTAAGACAGCAACATCAGAACTTGCCTATCTTGGGCCTCCAGCAACAAGAAATCCTCATGATTATACAAGAACACCTGGTGGATCCTCGAGTGGATCAGCTGCTGTAATTGCAACTCATATGGCTCCATTATCTATTGGATCTCAAACTGGCGGATCTGTCATAAGACCTGCATCCTATTGTGGCGTAGTTGGTTACAAACCAAGTTATGGATTAATATCAAGAAATGGTGTTCTCAGAACGTCATATAATCTAGATCATATAGGTGTTTTCGGAAAAACTGTCGAGGATGTAGCTTTACTTGCAAAGGTGTTAATTAAAAAAGATCAGTATGATGAAGCGACTATACATTATTCATCAGAGTTTATGTTGGAAGAATGTTTGAAAGCACCATTATTTGAGCCAAAATTTATTTTTTATAAAACCGATAGCTGGAAAAAGATTGATAAAAAATCAAGGGAGTCTTTTGAATACTTTATTAAAACTTTTAAAAAAAATATTGAAGTATTCGATACGCCATCATATTTTAAGGATATAGATAAATATCACAGAGTTATTCATGAAACCGACTTAGCTAATAACTTTCAAGTTTACTACAAAAAGTCTAAAAATAAGCTATCAAAACAAATGCAATCAGCAATCGCAAGAGGAATGAAATATTCAGCAAAAGAATATTTAGATGCAGTTGATTTTATGAAAAGAAGTTATGAGTCTTATAAAGAGGTATTCGAGGATTATCACGGAGTATTAAGCCCGTGTAGCACTGGGGTAGCAGATAAAGGACTAAAAGACACTGGAAGTGCAGATTTTAATAGAGTCTGGTCTTATATGCATACACCAGCAATTTCTCTGCCTTTACTTCAAGGAGAAAATAATCTACCCTTAGGTGTCCAACTTGTTGGAGATAAATATGACGATCTAAGATTTTTAAGTACCGCGAGATGGCTTGAACAAAAAAGTAAGGAGTTTAATGAATAAAATAACTACATTAATAGGTTTGTCTTTTGCAGTTTTTTTTCTAGTTGGTCTTGCTACAACATTAACAAGATCAATGATGATAACCTTTTGGGATGTTTTGCCAGTCTACTTACTAATGGGAGTTGCCATATTCATGATGCTATATGAAGCCTTTTTCGATAAAAAATAATTTTTTTAATGAAGCTAGGAAGCATCGCTCTTAATTCTTTTTTAATATTATTATTTTTATATATTTTTGTAATAATTTTTTTGTTTTTTTATCAAAGAAAATTACTTTATCATCCAAGTGAAAATAATTACTTAGACGAAACATCCCTAAACCACAATATAGAAAAAAAATTTATTCAATCAGAAAATAAACTTGTTTCTTGGTATTTTGAAAAAAACTCAGATTATAAAACTATTCTTTTTTTTCATGGTAATGCTGGAAAACTCGATAATAGAGTTTATAAACTAAATGAACTTTCAAAACTTGAAATAAATTACTTAATAATTGCTTATAGAGGCTTCAGTGGAAATGAGGGAAAACCAACTGAGAGTGGCTTATATGAAGATGCAAAATCCGCTAAAATTTGGCTGAATAACAATGGTGTTAAAGATAAAGATATAATTCTATATGGAGAGTCTCTTGGTACAGCAGTTGCTGTTGATTTAGCGAGTAAACATAAGTTCGCAGGGATAATATTAGAATCCCCATTTACTTCAATGACAAGACTTGCACAAAAATATTATCCAATTTTTCCAGTAAAAATTATTCTTAAAGATAAATTCGATTCTATTAATAAGATTCAAAAAATAAATTCCCCCCTATTAGTGATGCACGGTGAGGAGGATACTATAGTTCCTTTTAGCATGGGTGTTAAAATCTTTGAAAAATCAAACACTCAAAAATCAAAATATTTTATAAAAAATGATGATCATATGATGAATTTCGATCAAAATTTAATCAGCGAAATTCAAAAATTTATTAAAAGTCTAAAATAGACACATTTTAAACAAATACTCTTCAAAGTTTACAATTAAATTTTGTTTATGAGAAATATTTTTATAATTACACTTTTACTTTTAATTTGTAGCAATGCTTCTTCGGATCAATCAGATAAATACTTTCATATAGGTAAAATGGTGTCTTATGACAAAAAATTCACTCTATATTTTAAAACAAGAGAAAATGCCATACTTGCAAGAGGAGAGGATTTAAATTATGTAACTGATTATCCACAAGATCTTTATCTATATGACCATAAATTAAAAAAGGATCTACCTCTTATTTCTTATGAGTGGTTTCCAAATAAAGCTAAATTATTTTTAATGGATTATGATTATCCAGTATTTCCAGAGGATTTTGCGTATTATCTTTTAGAGGATAATAATACATTAGTGATGGTTAGTGCAAATAAAAACATCTCAAAAAATCTTACATTTGATATTCAAAAAAAAGAACTAAGATCCAACGATAGGAGTGGTAAATTAGGTTTTATAATTTCTTCGTATGCTAAGAATTGTGGATATGCTGCTCTTGATAAAAAGCATGAGTGTAATTTATTTAAACCTTTGATATCAAAAAATTTAATAAACTAATTTATTTGAGTAAAAGCTTCAGCAAATTTTTCAACATCAAATATTTGAAGATCATCCTCTTTTTCACCTAAACCAAGTCCTATTATTTGAATTTTATATTTTTTAGATAAAGCTAAGAGAATACCACCCTTTGCTGTTCCATCTAATTTTGTCATAACAAGTCCGGTGATGGGAATAATTTTGTTAAACTCGTCAACTTGACTCAGTATATTTTGTCCTGAAGTAGCATCTAAAACTAAAATAACTTCATTTGGAGCATTATCGTCGATTTTTTTTACAACGTTTGCAATTTTTTTATACTCCTCCATCAAATTTTTTTTATTTTGCAACCTTCCAGCTGTATCAATAATTAATTGGTTAAAGTTATTTTCTTTAGCAAAACTCATTGCTTTATATGCAACAGATGCAGGATCCGACCCTTGATTTGATTTTACCAAATCGACGCCGATTTTATTTGCCCAATTTTCTAATTGTTCAATTGCTGCAGCTCTAAATGTATCAGACGCAGACAAGACTACTTTATTATTATTTTCTTTAAAAATTTTAGCGATTTTACCAATCGTTGTTGTTTTTCCAGAGCCGTTGACACCAGCCACTAATATAACATTTAAATTATTATTATTTTTGAAAAAATCTTTTTTCTCAAAATTACCCATAGTAGAGACAATATACCTTTTAAGAACTTTATTTATTTCTCCAATTAAGTCCGAACTTGGGTCAATTTTTTCTTGAGCTAAAATATTTCTTATTTCAGAAGCTGCATCAATTCCTACATCAGAACTTATTAAAAATTCCTCTATTTTATTAAGTCAGTTATCATCAATTCCTTTCTTTATAAGAATTTCTCGAAAACCCGAGGAAATATTCTGCGCACTTTTTTTAAAGCCTATTTTAAATTTTTCAAATATGCTCATTACAATTTGACATTAATAGTATTTATTTTTGAAACTGGACCCTTCATATGAATTGAATTTTTTTCATCAATTTTGACAACCAATTTACCAGTAGCAAATTCAATATCATATCGAAGTTATCAATGTTTGGTACAAAAAAAACTACATGTGGGTTTCCGATATTTACTGCTGTACCGCCTTGGAATTCTTTTTTAAATTTATCAAAAATTTTAATATTTAAATTTATTGTATTTAATTCTTTTGATAATGGAATTTCGCTCCATTTTGTTTTTGGTTGTCCCATTTCAGTTGAAACAATATTTTCTCCAATTATCTCAGATTTCAAATTTCCAGAGGAAGTAGTTAAATTAACAATTTTTTTATTTTTTTCTTTAGCTATAAAATCAGCGACACACCTTGTCCCATTACCACATGCACCTGCTTTTCCACCATCAGAATTAAAAAATTCAAGATAACCATCAGAGTTTTGGTTTTTTTTAATAAATATTAACTGATCGCAACCAATAAAATTTCTATCGCAAATTTTTATAATTTGGTCTTTTGTAAGATTTATAATTTTTTCTCTATTATCTATAATTATAAAATCGTTACCCAAACCATCCATTTTAAAAGCTCTAAATTCCATATATTTAATACTTAACTTATTTATTGACTTTTTGAACCTCTATTATAGTTTGTCGAAGTTTCCGCAAAAACAGCAATTTGCGGTGTCTTTGGCAACAAAGAGATCGACACCAGTCAGCGAGGGTTCGCCCACTGGTGCGATAACTGCTGGATGAAATTATGTTTGAAAATTTAACTAATAAATTCGAGGAAATATTTTCCTCCTTAAAAAAGTCAGCATCTCTAGATGAGAAGCAGGTTGATGAAGGGTTAAGAAATATCAGATTGGCACTCTTAGAGGCAGATGTCTCATTAGAGGTTGCTAAAGATTTTGTAAATAAAATTAAACCTAAGGCATTAGGACAAGAAATCATTAGATCTACATCGCCAGGACAAATGGTGGTGAAAATTGTAAATGATGAATTAATAAATTTATTAGGAAGCGAAAATACTGATTTAAATTTTAATGCTGTACCTCCAGTATCTATGATGATGGTAGGTTTACAAGGATCTGGAAAGACCACAACAACAGCAAAACTTGCAAAGTTTATTGAAAAAAATAAAAAAAAGAAAGTAATGATTGTGAGCTTAGATATTTATAGGCCCGCAGCTCAAGAACAACTTAAACTTTTAGGAGAACAGCATAATATTAACACCTTACCAATTATTGAGGGACAACAACCAGCTGATATATGTAGAAGAGCTTTGAGTGCCGCAAGTCTTAATGGATCAGAGGTAATATTATTCGATACTGCGGGTAGGACCCAAATCGATTTACAAATGATGAGTGAAATTAAGCAAATTGAAGAAATTATAAATCCCGTAGAGACAATTTTGGTTACAGATTCGCTTACTGGTCAGGTTGCAGCAAATGTGGCTAAAGAATTTAAAAATACAGTTAATTTGTCAGGAATTGTTCTTACAAGATCTGATGGAGATGCAAGAGGCGGAGCTGCATTAAGCATGAAATATGTAGCAAATGTTCCAATAAAATTTTTAGGTGTTGGTGAAAAAATTGAAAATCTTGAAGTTTTCTATCCCGAAAGAATTGCAAACAGAATTTTAGGAATGGGGGATATAGTTAGCCTTGTTGAAAAAGCTGCTGAAGATCTTGATGAAGAGAAGTTAAAAAAAACAGAAGAAAATTTAAAGAAGGGCCAGTTTTCTTTAGATGATTATTTATCACAATTAAAACAGATGAAAAAAATGGGTGGCATAGAGGGCATAATGTCCTTTCTTCCTGGGGTTTCAAAAATAAAATCACAAATGGACCAATCTGGAATAGATGAAAAAGTTATAACTCAAAATGAAGCTGTTATTTTATCGATGACTAAAAAAGAGAGACAAAATCCAAAAATAATTGATGGATCAAGAAAAAAAAGAATTGCTAATGGCTCTGGTACAGACATAGCCACTATCAATAAATTGTTTATTGAAAAATTAGGTTTTTTTAATCCTTTGCTTCCAAAAGAAAAAAAAGAAAGAATTGGACTTCAAACGGATAGAATAAAATATTGGTTAAGCCAAGGCGCACAACCAACCACTAGAGTTGCTAGATTACTTGGTGAACATGAGCTAATTCCTATGCCAGCAAAAGGTAATAATCCAATGAAGGCTGTACCAAAAAAAGAAAGAAAAAAAGAGGCAAAAGAGGAGTCACCAAAAGAAGGACAAAAAGCAGATGCTCCTAAAGCAGAGGAGAAAAAAGCAGATGCTCCAAAAGAAGCTCCTAAAGCAGAGGAGAAAAAATAAAAATGTTTATAGCTCAAGTATTTACATTATATCCTGAGTACTTTCCTGGACCTTTTAAAAATGGACTTTATGGGAAAGCTATTGAAAAAAAAATTTGGGATTTGAGAACTGTAAATATTAGAGATTATGCAATTGATAAACATAAGACAGTTGATGATACTCCTTACGGAGGAGGCTCAGGAATGTTAATCAAGCCTGACGTACTCGCAAAGTCGTTAGATAAAAACATTAATCGAGATGAGAAAATTGTTTACTTATCTCCAAAAGGAAAAGTTTTTAATCAAAAAATTGCAAAAGAACTTTCTTTAGAAAATAAAGTTAACATAATTTGCGGTCATTTCGAAGGTATTGACCAGAGAGTATTAGAAAACAGAAAAATAGACGAGATAAGTTTAGGAGATTTTGTCCTTTCTGGAGGTGAAACAGCAACTTATGTTTTTTTGGATGCTATATTAAGATTAATACCCGGAGTACTTGGAAATGAAAAATCTACTAGCGAAGAAAGCTTTGAAAATGGTTTATTGGAGTATCCACAGTACACAAAACCTCAAATCTGGGAGGAAAAAAGTGTGCCAAATGTGCTTTTATCAGGTGATCATGCGAAAATTAAAGACTGGCGTTTATCTCAATCAGAGGCTATAACTCGCGACCGAAGGCCAGATTTATGGCAAAAATATAACAAAAAAAACTAATTTGATAAACTTACAAATGAAAACTATTGAAGAAATTAATCAAGCTAATGTCAAAAAAATAGCTGCAGAAAAAAAATTACCAAATTTTTTTCCAGGCGATATTGTGAAAATTGGTGTTAGAATTACAGAGGGCAAAAGAGATAGAATTCAATATTTTGAAGGAGTTTGTATTGCTAAAAAGAATAGAGATTTAAACTCATCTTTTACAGTAAGGAAAATTTCCTTTGGCGAAGGTGTGGAAAGAACATTTGCACTCTATAGTCCAATTGTAGACTCAATCAAGGTAATTAGATCTGGAAAGGTAAGAAGGGCAAAACTTTATTATCTTAGAGACAGAACAGGAAAATCAGCAAGAATTGCAGAAAAAATTAAGAAAAAAATTGGCATTGATGTAGATGTTAAAACAGAACAACCAACAGCACAAAATGTAACTAAAACTGAAGAAAGTAATATAACAGAGGAAACGAAAGTAGAGAAAGAGTCTGTTGAAAAAAAAGATACCTCTGAAAAAAAAAATGAAAAAGAGACTCTTAAAGATAAAAAATAGTCTTTTTTAAAATGCCTAGAACTTTATACGACAAAATTTGGAATGAACATTTAGTTCATCAGCAAGATGATGGTACATCTTTATTATTTGTGGATAGACATTTAATACATGAGGTGACAAGCCCACAGGCATTTGAGGGGCTTAGAAATTCAAAAAGAAAAGTGAGACAACCAAAGTTAACACTTGCTGTAGTTGATCACAATATTCCTACAACCGATAGATCTAAAGGAATTGATGATGTTGATTCTAAAATTCAGGTAGAAACATTAGAAAAAAATTGTAAAGAATTTGGTATCAAACTTTTTGGAATGGACGATAAAAGACAAGGTATTGTTCATATAGTAGGGCCCGAGCAAGGTTTCACGCAACCAGGTACAGTAATTGTTTGTGGAGATAGCCACACTGCTACTCATGGTGCATTTGGCGCCCTAGCATTTGGAATAGGTACTTCAGAAGTAGAACACGTTTTAGCAACTCAAACCTTGGTACAAAAAAAGGCAAAAAATTTTAGAATAAACGTTAATGGGAAACTGTCACTGGGAGTGACTTCAAAGGATGTTATTTTGCAAATAATTGGAAAAATTGGAACAGCTGGAGGTACTGGATGTGTATTAGAGTATGCTGGTTCAGTTATTTCAGACCTATCTGTGGAACAGAGAATGACGATTTGTAATATGTCAATCGAGGGTGGTGCTAGAGCTGGTCTTATTCAACCTGATGAAAAAATTTTTAATTACTTAAAAGGAAGACCAATGTCCCCAAAAAATGAAAATTGGAATAAAGCTTTAGAGTATTGGAACTCACTTAAAACTGATAATGATGCTAAATTTGATAAAGAGATCAATTTAAATGGAGAGGATATTGCTCCTATGGTAACTTGGGGAACTTCTCCAGAAGATGTTGTAACAATAAATGGAAAAATACCGAACCCTGATAATGAGAAAAATGAAGATAAAAAAAATTCAATTAATAGATCTTTAAAATATATGGGTCTAAAACCAGATGTTAAAGTTCAGGATATAAAAATTGATAAAGTTTTTATTGGAAGTTGTACCAACGGAAGAATAGAAGATTTACGAGAGGCTGCTCAAATTTTAAAAAATAAAAAAAAGGCTGCACATGTGCATGGCATGGTTGTTCCAGGATCTGGACTAGTAAAAGAACAAGCAGAACAGGAAGGTTTAGATAAAATATTCATTGAGTCTGGATTTGAGTGGAGAGAGCCTGGTTGCTCAATGTGCTTAGCAATGAATGCTGATAAATTAAAACCACAAGAGAGATGCGCATCTACTTCAAATAGAAACTTTGAGGGAAGACAAGGAAGAGGTGGTCGTACACATCTAGTAAGCCCAGGTATGGCAGCAGCAGCTGCAATTGCTGGAAATCTTGATGACGTAAGAAAATATCAAAACTAATGAAAAAATTTGTATCCCTCAAAAGTATTCCTGCATATTTGCCAATCGTCAATATCGATACTGATATGATCATCCCAAAACAATTCCTAAAAACAATAAAAAGAACAGGATTGGGAAAAAATCTTTTTCATGAAATGAGATATGATAACGATGGAAATATTATTAAAGATTTTATTAATTTTGGTTGTGGTTCATCAAGAGAACATGCACCATGGGCTCTTTTAGACTTTGGAATTACATGCGTGATAAGTTCAAGTTATGCCGATATCTTTTATAATAATTGTTTTAAAAATGGCATATTACCAATAATTTTAAGTGAGGAAAAAATAAAAGAATTATCAGAGTACTCAAAAAGACAAGAAGAAATAGAAATAAATTTAAATGATGAAAAAATTATCTATGGAAACAATGAGATCAGTTTTAAAATTGAGCCTTTCAAAAAAAAATGCTTATTGGAAGGACTTGATGACATTGCTTTATCTCTAGAGAAATCCTCAAATATAAATGAATTTGAAAAAAAATTAGAGTCTTCAAAACCATGGATCTTTAATGATTAAGGTTAAGAAAAGAAAAATTTTACTTTTACCAGGTGATGGTATTGGTCCAGAAGTAATCGCCGAAGTAAAAAAAATAATTAATTGGTTAAATAAAAATAGATCTTTAGATTTTGAAATTGACGAAGACTTAGTGGGTCAAAAAACCAGAAAGAGCATTATTAAAATTAAGGAAAGAACTTAAACTTTTTGCAAATTTAAGACCAGCAATTTGTTTCAAGCAGTTAGTTGAAGCCTCAAGTTTAAAACCTGAAATAGTTTCAGGACTTGATATAATGATAGTCAGAGAACTTACCGGGGGAATATATTTTGGTGAGCCTAGAGGAATCAAGCCAATAGATAACGGTGAAAGAAAAGGTATTAATACTCACACTTATACAACAAGCGAAATTGAAAGAGTTTCTAGAGTAGCCTTCGATCTTGCAAAAAAAAGAAATAATAAAGTTACATCATGTGAAAAATCAAATGTTATGGAAGCTGGTCAGCTTTGGAGAGAGGAAGTTCAAGCTATTCATGATAAAGAATTTAAAGAAGTAGAATTAGAACATATGTTAGCAGACAACTGCGCTATGCAACTCTTAAGAAATCCAAAACAATTTGATGTCATTGTAACAGATAATTTATTTGGAGATATATTGTCAGATGAAGCTGCGATGTTAACAGGTTCATTAGGGTTACTACCTTCAGCATCTTTAGGAGCCAAAGACAAAAATGGAAACATGAGATCAATGTACGAGCCAGTACACGGCTCAGCACCTGATATTGCTGGAAAAGGTATCGCTAATCCAATTGCAACAATACTAAGTTTTTCAATGGCGTTAAAATATTCTTTAAATTTGGATAAAGAGTCAAAGGAGCTAGACGCTGCAGTACAAAAAATCCTTGATGATGGGCTTAGAACCAAGGATATATGTTCAAAAGGTAATAAGGAAGTATCAACAAAAGATGTTGGAGATGCGATTATTGCTTGTTTGCAAAATTAGTTAATTTCAATTATTTTATAAAAATTATGACAATTTATACAGCTCCCGTTGAAGATATGATGTTTCTTTATGAGAACTTAAGAAATAATAAAAATTATAATGAGATAGAAAAGTATAAGGATGTCACGCCAGATTTGGTAAAAAATATTTTAGAAGAGGCAGCTAAAATAAATCAAAACATCATACTACCACTAGCAAAGTCTGGAGATGAAAACCCAACTGTATTAGAAAATGGCATTGTTAGAACTCCCCCAGGTTATAAAGAAGCATATAAGAAGTATATAGAGGATGGATGGACTTCTTTATCATGTGATCCAAAATTTGGTGGTCAAGGAATGCCAAAAACTGTAAGTGCCTTTTTTGATGAAATGTTATCTTCAGCATGTTTATCTTTCAAGCTTTACTCAGAGTTAAGTATCGGTGCGTACAATTGTATTAACCATCATGCTACTGATGAAATTAAAAATAGGTATTTACCAAAAATGGTTGAGGGTAAATGGAGTGGCACAATGTGTCTTACAGAACCTGTATGTGGAACAGACCTAGGTTTGCTCAAAACAAAAGCTGTAGAACAAAAAGATGGAAGTTTTAAGTTAAGCGGGCAAAAAATATTTATTACTTCAGGAGATCATGATTTAACTGAAAATATTATCCACTTAGTTATTGCCAGAGCATCTGACTCCCCAAGTGGAACAAAGGGCATAAGCTTATTTTTGGTTCCAAAATTTATTGTTAAGGATGATGGATCAATTGGTCCACGAAACGGTGTATCGACTGGATCTATTGAGAGTAAAATGGGAATAAAAGGCTCAGCAACTTGTGTTTTAAACTTTGATGATGCAGTTGGGTATATGATTGGACCAAAAAATAAAGGTTTAAATTCTATGTTTACAATGATGAATCTTGAAAGGATTGTTGTAGGAATTCAAGGTTTAGGCATTTCAGAAATTGCTTATCAAAATTCAGTAAACTATGCAAAAGAACGTAAACAAGGTAAAGCACACAAT
>LULW01000739.1_pt1 | contig 13821 bp, 13 predicted proteins | sample 729531 | NCBI WGS metagenome assembly LULW01 (sample SAMN03860279, study PRJNA289734) | marine metagenome | biome: seawater column; feature: ocean; material: water; isolation source: Red Sea water column Station 108 - depth 10m | place: Saudi Arabia: Red Sea | collected 2011-10-15 | depth 10 m | reverse complement strand
TACTAATAATTTAAATTTTTGATCAAAATAAAAATGATTTCTGAAAAAAGTAAACCTTTATAATTAGCTTGTTCGGGTAATAATGATATAGGAGTAAGTCCAGGTTGAGTATTTGTTTCTAAAAAGAAAATTTTATTTTTTTTTGTATCAAAAATAAAATCAGTTCTTGCAAGTGAATTACAACCTAAGAGTTTATGAGCTTTAGTAGCAAATTTAAGACATTTAGCATAATTTATTTTATTTAACTTGGCTGGTAAAATATGTTTAGCGTAACCTTTTGAATATTTTGCTTTATAATCGAAGAAATTATTTTTTGATTTTATCTCTGTAACAGCAAGTGCGTGAATTTTTTTATCCAATTTAATAGTTGAAACTGTAAGCTCCCTTCCAGATATATACTCTTCTATTAAAATTTCTTTGTGATTATTAAGTTTCCTTTTAAATTCTTCTAAATTAGAAATTAAAATATCAAATTCTTTTTGATTTTTTATTATTTTTATACCAAAACTTGAACCACTTCTATTGGGCTTAATAACAAATTTTTTTAACTTACTTTTGATAGTAATTAATTTCTTCTCATTTAAATCATTTATATTTAAAAGATAAAATTTTGGAGACATTAATTTATTTTTAATAATTTCTCTCTTGGAGGCAGATTTATTAAAACATAGATTAGATGATTTTATATTTGAATGAGAAAAAGGAATTTTATTTTTTTTTAAAATTTTTTGAGTTTGTCCATCTTCACCAAAAGGCCCATGTAAAGCATTAATACAAACAAAATTTTTATAATTAATTATTATTTTATGAAAGTTTTTTGGATTAACTCTTAATATCTTAAATTTCAATTTATTTTGATTAAGAATTTTTTGAATTTCTCTAGAGGTTACTAAAGATACATCATGCTCTTCATTATTACCACCTTCTAAAATTAAAATTTTTTTATTACTCACCTATTATTTTTACCTCCCATTCTAATTTTACATTGAATTTGGCATATACTTTCTCAACAATACTTTTACCTAGGTTTTCTATATCTGTTGCTGAAGCACTTCCCATATTAATTAAAAAATTTGCATGTTTATCACTCACATATGCATCTCCAAAATTGGTACCTTTACATCCTGCTTCTTCAATTAGTTTTGCCGCATGAAGATTTTCAGGATTTTTAAAAGTACTACCAGAAGTTTTATTTTTTATTGGCTGAGATTCTAAACGTTTATTCTTTATTTTATTAATCTTATCTTTTATTAAATTTTGATCTCCATAATTAAAATTAAATATAGCTTTTGTAACTATATCTGTATTATTTATTTCAGAAGATCTATATTTTAGATTTAGTTTATCTTTTGTAATTATTTTTCTTTGACCAAAATTATCACAAATCTCAATGCTATTTATAACATCTACAGTTTCCGAACCATAACATCCAGCATTCATTTTAACTGCTCCACCTATTGATCCTGGAATACCACTATAAAATTCAAAACCCTCTATATTTTGTCTCAATGCATAATTTGATAAATTAATATCTAAAATACTAGCGCCAACTTCAAGTTTGTTATCATTGATTTTAATAGTATTAAAACCTTTGCCTAATTTTATAAGAGTTCCATTATAACCATTATCTCTAATTAATAGATTTGAGCCTGAACCTATTATATAAAAATTTTCATTATTTATTTCATTTAATATAATTTCTAACTCTAAATTATCTTCAACTATTGCAAATATTTTTGCATTACCTCCTGTTCTAAACCAAGTATGTTTACCAGCATTATAATCTGAGTAAATTTTACTTTTAAGTTTATCAGCTAATTCTATAATTTTTTTTGACATTAGTTATTCAAATATTTTTTTGCAATACTTGATATTGAACCCGCGCCCATAAAAACAATTGTATTTTGATGCAATGTATAAGGTTTCATTAATTTATTTAAATCACCTATATTTTTTAAATATATAGTATTTTTATTTTTTTTTAATATTTTAGAATATATGTCTTTTGAAGTTGCACCCTTGATAATCTTTTCTCCAGCTGAATAAGTTTCTAATAAAAATAAATAATCAACTTTAGATAAAACTTTTATAAATTCTCTAATTAGTATTTTAGTTCTAGTGTATCTGTGTGGCTGAAAAACAACTATTACTTTATTTTTTAGACTTTTAGCTGCACTTAATGTAGCTGCAATTTCTGTTGGATGATGTGCATAATCATCATACACAAAGGACTTATTTTTTTTTCCAATAAATGAGAACCTTCTTTTTACACCTACATAATTAATCAAAGCATTATTAATATCTTTATTTTTAATTCCATTTAGTTTGGCTGCAATAATACTTGCAGTTGCATTTAAAATATTATGATTGCCAATTGCATTGATAGTAAATTTATAATTAGAAGAATGAATAATTTTATTGTTAATTTTTAATTTAAAAGAAGTTTTTAGTTTGTTTTGTATAATATCAAAGATTAATACATCTGCTTTTTTATTTTTTATTGAATAAGTTAAAATATTTCTAGTTTTTATTTTGTTAATTAGTAATTTAAGATTCTTATCATCATAACACATTATTGTGGTTCCATAAAATGGAAGCAGATTTATAAATTTTTCAAATGCATTAATTAAATTTTTTTTTGATTTATAAAAATCCATGTGTTCAATATCTAAATTAGTAATAATTGATATTTGATGTGGGAGTTTTAAAAAGCTTCCATCACTTTCGTCAGCTTCAACAATCATCCATTCACCTTTTCCATAACGATTATTATTAGAAAAAGAATTTATAATACCGCCATTTACAATAGTAGGATCTAAACCTGCTTCATTGAAAATATTTCCTACCAAACTAGTAGTAGTAGTTTTTCCGTGAGATCCAGCTATGGCAATAGATTTTTTATTTTTCATTAATTCAGAAAGCATATCAGCTCGAGAAAGAACTGGTATTTTTTTAATATATGCCTCTCTTATTTCAGGATTATTTTTTTTGATAGCTGATGAATAAACAATAGCATGAGCATTTTTAATATTTTTTTTATTATGTCCTAAAAAAAATTTTATACCTTTTTTCTTTAATCTTTTGGTATTGTCATTTACTGATATATCACTACCCTGGATCGAATATCCTTTATCTAGCATCAATTCTGCAATACCAGACATTCCTATTCCTGAAATACCTATAAAATGAATTTTACTGTTAATTTGCATTTAGTATTAATTTATAAATTAAAGTATTAGAGTTTTTAACTTTAATCATATCAAATTTTTTATTCATTGATTCTAATTTACTTTCATTACTATATGTTTCATAAATATGTCTTTTTGCTTTGTCTAAATCATCATTATTTTGATCAAAAATTATGGCTAAGTCATGTTTAGCTAATATTTCAGCATTAAAAAATTGATGATTATCTTTTGAAGAAGGTAAAGGAATTAATATCGAGGGAAGTTTAAAGTTAATTAAATCAACAATTGTTCCTGCTCCAGCTCTGCATATTGCTAAATTAGAATTAGCTAGTATTTCATCTACATTTATAAAAAAATCTTTCAAAATTATTGGTGATTTAATATTTTGTAATTCTGCTTCATATTTTTTTATCAAATGTTTAGAACACTGAAATATAAAATTAGCTTTTATAATTTTTTCTTCATCTATAATTTTAATTAGATTTGTTGCAAAGTTTGATACAAATTCTGATCCTTGACTTCCACCAGAAATAAAAATTGTAAAGTTACTCTTAGAATTTTTATTGCTTATGTTATTATTTTTTTGAAAATTATTTTCTGGAGAACCAACTACAAATATTTTATCTTTAAACTTCAAATTAATTTTAGATTTAATATCAAAATTTAAAAATAACTTATTTGTAAAATTCAGAAAAAATTTATTCGTTCTGCCTATTATTGAATTTTGTTCATGTATATAAAGTTTAACTTTATAAATTGGTTTAAATAACATACATGTTAACATTGGAGAAAACGAAGCATAACTTCCAAAAGAAATAGAATGGGATGGTTTTAATAAAAATATAATAATGAATGATTGAATTAATCCTAATAAAATTTGAAATATGCCAAAGATTTTAAATATTAGGTTTCCATTCAAATTTGACGAGCTAATTATATAAATTTTTCCATTATAATTATCAAAGTATTTATAACCTCTTTTGTCAGTTATAATTGTGCAATTTATATTTTTATTAGATAAATAATTAGCAAAATTTTTTGCTGGTATAACATGTCCACCTGTTCCTCCTGTAATTAGTAAAAAATTTTCTTTCATAATTCTTCATTTTTTTTGTTTGTAAGAGATAATAAAAAACCAAATAAAATTGCTATTGATATCATGGAAGAACCTCCATAACTTACAAATGGCAGTGTCATACCCTTTGTTGGTATAAGGCCCAGCGAGCTAAAGATATTAATTAAGCATTGTAATCCAAATGAGCAAATTAAACCACTAATTGCTATAATTTTATATGGATCTTCAAGTTGTAGAACTTTTAATAAGCTTCTTATTATAATAGATAGAATTATAAAAATAATTATTAAACAAAAAATAAATCCTAATTCTTCTCCAGCAACAGCAAAAATAAAATCAGTGTTAGCATCAGGAATTTTTTCTTTTAAAATACCTTGCCCTGGACCCTTTCCAAGTAGCCCACCATTTTTGAAAGCTTGAATACTTAAATCTATTTGGTATGTATCAGTCCCACCTAATCCGCCAAGAAATGAATTAATTCTTGATTGAACATGATCAAAAATAAAATAAGAAAAAATTGAAATTCCTAATATAAATAAAAATGCAACAATAACTAAAAAAATTGATAAACCAGCAACGAATAACTGGCAAAAAAAAGTTGCTGACAGTAAAACTGTCATTCCCAAATCAGGCTGCATAAGTATTAAAGATAAAAGCAAGAAGAAAAAAACAAACAGTAAAGGTAAATAAAATTTTTTATCTTCTATAGATTTACTTATACACCATGCAGTCAATATGACAAAAATAGGCTTAATTATCTCTGAAGGTTGAAGTGTAAAGTTAAATATTTGAAACCATCTCTTAGCACCTTTAACTTCGTAATCTAAAAAAAGTATTAGCAGTATTATTATTAATAAAATAATAAATAAAAATAATGAAATTCTTCTTATATTTTTACTATCTAAGTCTGATAACGCAATAAGTAAGAAAACTGAAAAAAGAAAAAAAATAGAGTGTCTATTTATGGATAAATTTTCATCTATGGAAAATGAAAGTATTAATCCCGTAAAACCCAATGATAATATTAATATAATATTAATTCTATCAATTGAACTCCACCAATTCTTTAAATATTCCATGGTTAATTTATATAATTTTTACAATATAGTTGAATGATTTGAATTTTTTTTAATATCCTTGAAGGTTTTTTTGATAACTGATTTTAAATTTGACGATCTTTTTACAATTAATTCTTTTTTTAATTTTTTTTCAATGAAATTTCCTGATTTTCCGTAAGTATATACACAGCTAATTTTATTTTTATATTTTAGAAGAATTTCAAAATTTTTTTCTTTAGCTATGCCTCCTAAGATTAGGTAAATATTATTATAATTTACAACTGAATTTATTGTTGAATTTAAATTAGTAGATTTACTATTATTTACTATTTTTAATTTATTATTTGTAAAAATTGTAGATGATCTAAATGGCAGACCCTTAAATGTTTTAATAACCTTAAGAAAATTAGATTCTGGAATTTTTAATATTTTGCTACATATGTATGCTATTAAAATATTTTGAATATTAAAATTACCTTCTAAATCTTTTGAGATTTTTTTTATAAATAATTTTTTGTTTTTTTTGAAGTAATTATCTAGAATATAATCATTGTTAGCGAAACAATCAGCTGATTTATCGACTAAAGAAAAACTAATTTTATTTTTAATTTTTTTTTGATTAAATATCTTTCTTGAATAAATATCATCAATTGATAACAAATTAATTCCATTTTTAGTAATAATATTTTTCTTCTGACTAACATAATCACTAATACCTTTGTACCTATCTAAATGATCACCAGATAAATTTGTTATTACTGATATTCTACTATCAAGTGACTTAACTGTTTCTAATTGAAAAGAACTTAATTCGATAACATGAACTTTATATTTTTTTTTAAGAAGAAAAGCATTACATAATGATTCTCCAATATTGCCCCCAACAAATGTTTTAATATTATTTTTTTTTAAAATGTCTCCTATTAATTTGGTTGTTGTTGATTTCCCATTTGTGCCAGTAATAGCTACAATCTTTTGATTTGTTAAATTTGAAATATATAAATTTAAATCTCTATTTACTTTTTTAGATATATTTTTTCTTTGAAATTTTTTTAGTCTTAAAGATATTCCAGGGCTAACAAAAATTTTTTTAAAATCATTCAAATTATCTTTTTTTATATTAAAAAAATAATCTTTATTGTAATTTTTTTTTATAGCCTTTCTTACTATTGGATTATCATCCCACATCTTAAATTTTATTTTTTTATTTTCAAAATAATTTACTATAGAAAGTCCTGATTTTTGAATTCCATAAATTAAATACATTATCTTATTCTTAAAGTTGCAAGACCTATCAAAGCTAATACAATAGTAATTATCCAAAAACGAATAACTATTGTTGACTCAGGCCATCCCTTTTTTTCAAAATGATGATGTAGTGGAGCCATTAAAAAAACCCTTTTTCCTGTCATTATATTATTGCTACTGAACCTAAAGAGCCACCTAATGCTAAAGACCCTGTATCACCCATAAAGACTTTAGCAGGTGGTGCGTTAAACCATAGAAAACCTAAAGCAGCTCCAATTAAAGAACCACAAAAAACTGCTAATTCACCAGTTCCAGGAATATATTGGATAAGTAAATAATTAGAAAAAACTATATTACCTGAAACATAAGCTATGAAAGCAAAAGACATAGCAACTATCATTACAGGGACAATTGCTAAACCATCAAGTCCATCAGTTAGGTTTACTGCATTAGCCGATCCAATAATTATAAATATGGAAATTAGAAAATAAAATATTCCAAAATCTATAATTAAATTTTTAAAGAAAGGAAATGTCATAGATTTGCTTATACTTATAATTCTTATTTTTGATGAAATACCCTTACTTGTATTTGATTTGATTTTACTGTAGTCATCTGCAAAACCAATAGATCCAAAAATTAAAATAGTTGAAAGTAAAATCCATATAAAAATATTTTGTAAATCAGCCCAAATAATTGTTGAAACAAAAACACTTAAAATAATCAACAGGCCACCCATTGTAGGAGTACCTTTTTTTGCAATTATATGTGACTCTGGACCATCATCTCTTATTGGCTGGCCAGTTGGCTGAACATTTGATAATTTGTTAATAATATAATTTCCAAATATGAGAGAAAAAAATAATCCAGTAAGAATAGAGGCGCCAGCTCTAAATGTTATATAGCTAAAAATATTTAGAAAACTAAATAAAGATTGGTATTCAAAGGCCAAATATTTAATCAAATCGATACCTGTTTTAATAATATTTTTGCAAACTTATTTATTTTTGTCGAATTAGAACATTTAATTAAAATAATGTCATTATTATGCACTTTCTCTTTTAAAAATTGCATAATTTTATTTGTATTTTTAAAATGGATAAATTCATTATTTGGATTTAAATTTTTTACAGATAATTCAAAGAATTCGCCACATAAAATTACAAATTTAAAAATAGTGGCATCTAATTGTTGTAGTAATTTATAATGAATTTTATAAGAATTATTTCCTAATTCATTCATTGTCCCTAGAATTATTATTTTTTTATTATTTTTTACTTTGATATTTTCTAAGTTTTTTATGCTTTGCAACATTGTATCAGGATTAGCATTATAAGATTCATCAATAATATTTATTTTTTTTTTATTTAAAGAAATTTTATGAACTAATCCCCTACCTTCCACTGGTTTTAAAAACTTGAAACGATTTAGAACTGATTTAATGTTCAGAGAATTTTCATTATAAAATGCAAGACAAAATAATAAGTTATTTAATCTATGCATTACTATTGCATCAGTAACAATGTTAACCTTTTTTTTATTAATTGATAAAGTTACTTTATGCAATTTTTTATAGGGAGATATTTTTTTAATAAAATATTTTTTTGAAGAATTATCAATACGAATTATTTTAAGATTTTTTTCTTTTTTTGCTTTTGTGATTAAAATATTTTCAGATTTAGAAGAAACATTGAGATATAGCTTTTTCCTATTATTATTATATTTAGAAATAAATATATCAGCTTTTTCTCTGGCAATATTATTTTTAGTTTGGAAATTTTCAAGGTGAGTAGATTGTATATTTGTAATAAATACCTCTGATGGTTTGACTAAATTACTAAGAAATTTTATCTCACCAAAATTATTTGTTCCAATTTCAAAAATTGCATAATTTGATTTTAAATTTAAATTTAGTAAAGAAATTAATACACCTAACTGATTATTATAACTTTTCTTTGAGTAAGAAATGGTATGATCTTTTTTTAAGAAAAATGCTAAAGTTTCTTTTAAAGTAGTTTTACCAGCACTGCCAGTAATGCCTATTACTTTACCTTTGTATAAATCTCGTTTCGTTTTTGCTATTTTTGAAAGATATTTATAAATATTATTTACATATAAAATTTTTTTATTTTTTTTGAAATTTTTATTATCAGTTACACAAAATTTTGCACCTTTATCTATTGCTTCATTTAAAAACTTGTTTCCATGAAACCTTTTACCTTTTAAAGCAAGAAATATATCGCCACTTTTAATATCTTTACTTGATATTTGAATTTTATCTTTTTTAGATATTATATATTTCTCTAATTGATTTAATTCGATCATTAATTTAATAATTGTTTAACAACTGTAAAATCATCAAACTTAATTGTTTTATTTTTTAAAACTTGAAATTTTTCGTGCCCTTTACCTGCTACTATTAAAATTTCATTCATTTTTAATTCTTTAATAGCTAATTTAATTGCTTTTCTTCTATCAGATACTTCCATAGCTCTAGAACAATACTTTAGAATATTTTTCCTTATTTTAGATGGATTTTCGTTTCTAGGATTGTCATCCGTTATATAAATTTTATCAGCATATTTATTTGCAATTAATGCCATAGATTTTCGCTTACTTTTATCTCTATCACCACCACAACCAAATAAAATTGATGGTTTCATTTTTTTGATTTTATAAGCAAGTAGAATTTTTTTCAAAGCATCTGGTGTATGTGCATAATCAATAATAATTTTTGATTTTTTTTTCTTATACTCAATTGTTTGCAAACGACCTGATGGATTTGTAACTTTTGATAATACTCTTATAATTTTACTTTGACTAATATTAAGTGCTAAGCAACAAGTAATCGCGCATTCTAAATTTTCTAATTCTATATTTGTTTTAAGTTTTAGATTTTCTAGTTTATATTTTGTATTGTTAATATTCAAATATACAAAATCATTGATTTTTATTAATTTTATATTTTTATTTCCGAAATATTTAAATTTTACGTTTTTTTTTATCAATGTTTTTTTTAATTCAGATAAGATGTTTAATCTTGAATTAATTATAGCAAATCCAGAATTTACTAAATGATTAGAGAAAAGTTTAATTTTAGATTTTTTATAATTTGAGAATGTTTTATGGTAATCAAGATGATCTTTTGAAATGTTTGTAATAGCTGCAATATTTATTGGATAATTTCTTAACCTGTTTTGTTCTAGAGCGTGACTTGAAGCTTCAAAAATGAAAATATTTTTTTCTTTTTTATTCGAAGATCCATATCTAAATAATTCTTCATAGGCAGGTGTTGTTAAATTTATATCATTTATTTTTTTTCCGTTTACAAAATGTCCTAAAGTACCAACCATTGTATTATTATATTTTAGTGAATTAAGAATTTTTGAAATATACCAAACAACTGATGTCTTTCCATTGGTACCTGTAACTGCTAGTGTTTTAAAGGGAAGATTGCTATGAAGCTTAGTTAATAAATAATGTATCTCAAAATTAATATTAGATACAACAAATTGAGGAATTTTTAAGTTTTTAATATATTTATTTGAAATTATAGCAGGAGTTTTATTCTTAAGTACTTCATCTAAATAAATCTTTTTTACCTTTGTATTTTTGTCATAAACAAACAACGTTTTGTTATTAGTAAATTTTGAGTTAGAGGTAATTGCAGAGAAATATTTATTTTTATTAAAGTTGTACGTTTTATTTACTCTTATAACTTTTGATAAATTAGACAGTAGCATTTAATTTTCTATATAAAAAATTTGTGTCTACTTTTAGAAGATCATCATTTTTATCTTTTGAAATATTAAAGAGGCTTATAATATTAATAATAATATCTTTTACCAAGGGTGCATTTACTCTTGCTCCAGTCATTCTTTGTTTAGTGCCTGTTTCCTTTTTTGGATACTCAATAGCAGTGTAAACTACATATTTTGGATTATTTGTTGGGAATATCCCAATAAAGGACGTTAAGTTTCTATCCTTATAATATCCACCATTTGGATTTAGTAATTCTGATGTTCCCGTTTTACCTCCTACAGAATAACCATCTACTTTTACTCTAGGACCAGTGTATTCGGTCTTGAGAACAACAGAATTTAATAAATTGATAAAGAATTTAGATGATTCTTTATTATTAAAAATTTGATTTTGTTCAAATTGTTTGTTTAATTGAAGTGTAGGAAAAACCTCATTCCCATTATTCGCTAATGAAGCATAAGCTTTAACTAAATGAAGAGGTGTAATTGCAAATCCATGACCAAATCCTATCGTTGCTGTTTCTAGCTTACCCCAATTATATTTATTTCCTAAAGGAGCTGAGCTTTCTTTATTTTCTATATTTATTTTTTTATTGAAACCTATTTTTTCAAAAAATTCTATTTGGTTTTTTTTTCCAATCAAAGTAGCAATCTGAGCTGTACCAATATTGGATGATTCAACAATTATTTTTTCAACATCATAAATACCATTATCTTTGTATTTATCATGATCACTTATATTTAAATATTTTTTTGTAACATCAAAAGTCATTTGAGGATCTAAAATATCTAAATCAAATCCAATAGTGGCAGTTATTGGTTTGAAAGTTGATCCCATTTCATAATTAGACTGAAAAACTCTATTCATTAAATTATTGTTATTATATGAGGATTTGTCCTCAGGATTATAATCAGGTAAGCTTACTGATGATAAGATTTGACCGTTAGTAATATCCATAACTATAGCTAAACCGGATTCAGCTTTATAATTATTTATTGTTTTTAAGAGATTTTCTCTAACCAACTGCTGTAAATTAGTATCAATACTAATAATTATATCTTGTGATTTTGCGAGATCATTTTCAAAATACCTCTCAATTCCACTTTGACCAATTTGATCAATATCTACATATCCAAGAATATGTGACAACGTATTCTTATAAGGATATATTCTTTTAAATTCCTTATGAGCTTTGATGTTTATTTCACCAAGATTAATTATTTCTTGATATTCAACTGGAGATATATTTCTTTTTATCCAAATAAATTTACTTGTTGATAATAATTTTTTTTCTATTTTTTTTATATCTAAATCAAGAATTAATCCCAATTTATTGGCTAGTTCTTTTTTATTTTTTATCTTATTAGGGTTAATTGATAAAGAGATACTTTCAATTGAAGTAGCAATTATATTTCCATTCCTATCATAAATACTGCCCCTAATATCTTTTTTTATATAATTAGTGGTATCATCATTCAGATCAGGAAAGAGCATAATTGACGAGATTCTATAAATAGAAATAAAATAGACAAAGATAAAAATTGTAATTGAAAAAAAAACTCTTCTATGAAGTAATTTTAAAGAATCACTATCAAATAATTTTAGTTTACTTAACATTAATTAATTATTTGAACTAACAAGCTTAATATTTTTATCTTGATTTGAAAGTTCTTTCATTTTTACAATAAGAGGGACATTATTGTTTTGAGTTTTATAAAAATACAATTCATATAGTGTTTTTAAATATGAGCTATTTTGATGAGCAGCTAGTTCAATCTTATTGATTTTTAAGTTTTCTGAAATCTTAGAAATATTCATTTTCAGATTAAGATTATTTTTTTCGATTTCTCTTGTATTGTTAGCAATAAAAATCATTGAAAAAACCAGTATTAAATTAAGAATTAAAAAGAATATAATTGATTTAGTATACTTCATTATTAAATTTTCTGAGCTACCCGAAGTTTTGCTGATCTAGATCTGGGATTTTCTAAAATCTCAGAAGCTGATGGCAATATTGGTTTTTTGGTGATTATTTTAAGTTGAGTTGCCAGTTTATCAGGTAACTCCGGGTAGTGGCGGGAGGAACGCCATCGTTTACCACTATTGTGGTTAAAAAAATCTTTCACAATTCTATCTTCTAGACTTTGGAAAGAAACTACTAAAATTAAACCATCTTTATTTAAAATTTTTAAAGTTTTTTCTAAACTTGTCTTTAGTTCATTTAACTCATCATTTACATAAATTCTAATTGCCTGAAATGTTTTTGTAGCTGGATGAATCTTATTTTTTAATTGATTCTTTTTTGGTAAACATTTTTTAATAATGTTTGATAATTCTATAGTGTCACTTATAAATTTTATTTTTCTGTTTTTTACTATTTCTTTTGCAATAACTCTTGAATAACGTTCTTCTCCATATTGATAAATTATGTCAGCTAAATTTTTTTCTTCATACTTATTAATTATATCATAAGCATTTTTATCTGAAGAACCCATTCGCATATCAAGTGGTCCAGATTTGTTGAATGAAAAACCTCTTTGCGCATTATCTATTTGATTTGAACTTGTGCCTATATCAAAAAGAATTATATCAAATTTTTTATCTTTCAATTTTGAATTTTTTACTATTTCCTCAATTTTGCTAAATTTATCATTTATTAGAGTAAAATTTGAAAATTTAGATTCTATTTCCTTTGCAAATATTTTTGATATTGGATCCCTATCTATTGCTAACAACTGATTTACATTAAATTTTTCAAGAATAGTTTTTGAATAGCCACCACCACCAAAAGTTGCATCTATTACATTTATTGATTTTTTTAATGGTAGAAAGGATATTATTTCATTGATCATTACTGAATTATGTAAATTTTCCATATTATTTTTGTTGTGTTAACATCATTCGTAATGATTTTTTTTCTTTTAAAAGACGTCTTCTTGAATCTTCAGTATTTTTTAAACCTTGTTTAGGTTCCCACATCTGAAAAAAATGTCCTTGGCCAAAAAAAGCTGCCTCTGTTTTTATTCCTGCATATAATTTTAATTCTTCAGGTATTAAAAACCTTCCTTCTTTATCAACATTAGTTGTGACTATTTCAGAAAAAATTGATGTTGAAAAATCATCATAATCTTCAGAAAAAAAATCTAAATTATTAATTCTTTTTGCGATTTCTTTTAATCTTCCAACGCCGCAACCCTCAATAGAAGGTGTTTTTATTGATTTGTATAAAATAATTTCATTTCTATTAGCTTTTGTAAGTACATTTCTAAAGCTAGAAGGTAGAGAAATCCTTCCCTTTTTATCTATTTTATTAATATATTTAGATACAAATAAATCCATTTAAAATGGGTTATCATGGGATTATATGGGCGTCAATGGGTATATGAAATATTAATAAATGTTCTTTGTATGTTCTCAATAAAAATAGATGGTGCATAAGCCGGGTTCTGTAATTTAATAAAAATTGATGATCATTAATCTAGAACAAATG
>LULW01000819.1_pt1 | contig 13887 bp, 14 predicted proteins | sample 729531 | NCBI WGS metagenome assembly LULW01 (sample SAMN03860279, study PRJNA289734) | marine metagenome | biome: seawater column; feature: ocean; material: water; isolation source: Red Sea water column Station 108 - depth 10m | place: Saudi Arabia: Red Sea | collected 2011-10-15 | depth 10 m | reverse complement strand
CCCCTACGACTCGTTCTCCACCTCGGTGCAGCGCTTCATCGAGCAGGCCGCCGCCGACCCGCACGTGCTGGCGATCAAGCAGACGCTCTACCGCACCTCCGGCGACTCCCCCATCATCGACGCCCTCATCGACGCCGCCGAGGCCGGCAAGCAGGTCCTGGTGATCGTCGAGATCAAGGCCCGCTTCGACGAGCAGGCCAACATCCGCTGGGCGCGCAAGCTCGAGCAGGCCGGCTGCCACGTCGTGTACGGCGTCGTCGGGCTCAAGACCCACTGCAAGCTGGCCATGGTCGTCCGCGACGAGGGCGATCACCATGGCATCCGCCGCTACGCCCACATCGGCACCGGCAACTACAACCCCAAGACCTCCCGGATGTACGAGGACCTCGGGCTGATCACCACCGACGAGCGGGTCACCGAGGACGTCGCGCACCTGTTCAACAACCTGTCGGGCTGGTCGCGCAACGCGTCGTACGCCGAGCTGCTGGTCGCCCCGGACTCGGTGCGCTCCGGGCTCATCGAGCAGGTCCACACCGAGATCGCCCACCACAAGGCCGGCCGCCCCGCGCGCATCCGGCTCAAGGCCAACTCGGTCGTCGACGAGGCCCTCATCGACTCCCTCTACCTCGCCTCGCGCGAGGGTGTCCCGGTCGAGCTGCTGGTGCGCGGCATCTGCGCACTGCGCCCCGGCGTACCCGGCCTGTCGGACCACATCACCGTGCGGTCGGTGCTGGGGCGCTTCCTCGAGCACAGCCGGATCTTCTGGTTCGAGAACGGCGGCGACCCGCAGGCCTGGATCGGCTCGGCCGACATGATGCACCGCAACCTCGACCGCCGCGTCGAGGTGCTGGTGCGGCTGCCCGACGCCGACTCGGTCGCCGAGGTCGGCGAGCTGCTCGACCTCGCGTTCGCCGACGACACGATGGCCTGGCTGCTCGACGCCGAGGGCGACTGGAAGCGCAACGGCGGCGAGGTGCACCTGCAGGAGGAGCTGATCGAGCGGCAGAAGCGCCGGCGTACCGGCTCCTGACCCGCTCCCCCACCCCTGCTCCCCACCCCGCTCCGCTCCTCTCCCAGCCCGCTCGCCCGCACCCGGGCGGGCGCCCGCTCCGCGCCCGCTAGTCACCGCTCTTTCACCTCCCGGACACCGGGGGCCTACGCTGTTCCGCGGTCCCCCCGTCGTCAGCGCTGAAGAGGTACTCGTGGGCCTGAGATTCCGTCCGGTCGAGAACGCCTTCTACGACCAGTTCGCCCAGTCCGCGGCGCACCTGGTCACCGGTGCCTCGCTGCTGGCCGACATGTTCACCGTCGGCGCGGACCGTGAGGGCATCGCGATGGCGATGCGCGACGCCGAGCACGCCGCCGACGAGACCACCCACGAGATCGTGCGGACGGTGAACTCGACCTTCATCACGCCCTTCGACCGCGAGGACATCTACGCGCTCGCCGCGGGCCTCGACGACGTCATGGACCTGATGGACGAGGTCGTCGACATGCTGCTGCTCTACGAGGTCAAGGAGCTGCCCGCGGGGCTGTCGGAGCAGGTCGACCTGATCCGCCGCTGCGCCGAGGTCACCGCCGACGCGATGCCGCGGCTGCGGACGATGAAGGAGCTCTCGGAGTACTGGATCGAGATCAACCGCCTCGAGAACGCCGGCGACAAGAACCACCGGCGTCTGCGGGCGCACCTGTTCTCCGGCGAGTACAAGGCGATGGAGGTCCTCAAGCTCAAGGACATCGCCGAGACCCTCGAGGCCGCGATCGACGCCTTCGAGAAGGTCGCGAACACCGTCGAGCAGATCGCCGTCAAGGAGTCCTGAGCGTGGACCTCCTGGCTGTGGGGGCCTGCTGATGGAGCTGGCGATCATCATCGCCGTCGTCGTCGTGGCCCTGGTCTTCGACTACACCAACGGCTTCCACGACGCCGCCAACGCGATCGCGACCTCGGTCTCGACGCGCGCGCTGACGCCCCGGGTGGCGCTGGCGATGGCCGCGATCATGAACTTCGTCGGCGCCTTCCTCGGGCAGAAGGTCGCCACCACCGTCTCCGACACCATCGACCCCGGCACGGGCTCGCACGCCCTCGTGATCGTGATGGCCGGCCTGCTCGGCGCGATCGCGTGGAACCTCATCACCTGGTGGTACGGCCTGCCGTCCTCCTCCTCCCACGCCCTCATCGGTGGGCTCGTCGGCGCCGCACTGGCCGCCGGCGCCAGCGCCGACTGGGGCGTGGTCGTGGGCAAGGTCGTCATCCCGATGCTGCTCTCGCCGCTGGTCGCCTTCTCCCTCGGGTTCCTCGTGATGGTCGCGATCATGTGGACCTTCCGCCGCGCCAACCCCACGCGCGCGCAGCGCGGCTTCAAGGTCGCGCAGAGCGTCTCCGCCGCCGCCATGGCCCTGGGCCACGGCCTGCAGGACGCCCAGAAGACGATGGGCGTGATCTTCCTGGCCCTGCTCGCCGGCGGGTACGTCGCCGACGGCGACCCGCTGCCGTGCTGGGTGATCTTCGCCGCCGCGGCCGCCATCTCCGCCGGCACCTGGGCTGGTGGCTGGCGCATCATGCGCACCCTCGGGCGCCGCATCATCCACCTCGACCCGGCCCGCGGGTTCGCCTCGGAGTCGGTCGCGGCGTCGGTGCTGTACACGACGGCGTACGTCTTCGAGGCGCCGATCTCCACCACCCACACCATCACCTCCGCCGTCATGGGCGCCGGCGCCACCAAGCGGTTCTCCGCCGTGCGCTGGGGGGTCGCCCGCTCGATCGTCACCGCCTGGGTGCTCACGTTCCCGATGGCGGGTGGGGCTGCGGCGCTGGTGTACGTCGCGTGTCGGTACGTGTTCCAGCTGCCGTAGGGGGCGGCTCGGGTTACTCCGAATCCCTTTTCCTGCTTACTGCGCAGTAAGCAGGAAATCGAATGCGTCGTAACCCGATCCTCGAGGCAACCAGGACCCGTCCGGGCCGATCATGATCCACAGCCCCTCTCGGGACGCCCCTGTCCCCAGGCGGCAGTCGGGCGCGTCTGAGCTGGTCTCGGGCGGGTCAGTCTCGTTTCCATGAGGACGACTCGGACCCGCACCAGCACTCCCACCAACATCACGCGATCCCAGGTGCTGCCCATCCCGTGGCATCCCGGTCGCCCCGGGCTCGAACAGGCGCACCGGCTCGACCCCCTCGGGCAGAAGGGGCCGACGAAGGGGCAGTCTCAGACGAAGAGCTGGCGAGCGGTCGCCCCCGGGTGGTTCCGACCTGCCGGCGAACCGGCATCGGTCGAGCAGCGCATCGTCGAGGCGTCCTACCGGGTCCCGGGCAGCGGAAGGATCACCGGGTGGGCCGCGCTGCGCTGGCTCGGCGGTCGGTGGTTCGACGGCACCGGGCCCGACGGGTCGACCCTCGACGTGCCGGTCACCATGGTGACCGCTCACCGCAGCCACACCCCAGGCGTCCGCTACACCAAGGAACGCCTCAGGCCCGATGAGCTGACCACGAGCGACGGGCTGACGGTCACCACGGCCGTCAGGTCGGTGATGTTCGAGGCTCGCCACGCCGACTGCCTCGCTGACGCCGTCATCGCGATGGACATGGCCTGCTTCAACGACCTGGTGTCCCTGGCCGAGATCAGCAAGGCCGTCGACGAGAGCAAGGCGTGGACCGGCATCCAGCAGGCGCGTGACGCGTTGTCGCTCGCATCCGAGAACGCCTGGTCACCCGCCGAGGTCGCCTTCCGCCTCCTGTGGACCGAGGTCGCGGAGCTCGGCCCGGTCGTGTGCAACGCACCGATCTTCGACCTCAACGGCCGACACCTGCTGACGCCCGACCTGTTCGACCCCGTCGCCGGTGTGGTCGGGGAGTACCAGGGCGCTCACCACTTCGAGCGCAGCCAGCGCCGCCGCGACATCACACGCGAGACGCTGCTGCGCGACCACGGGCTGGAGTACGTCGAGCGTGTGGCCGGCGAGGAGACGACCAGGTTCCTGATCCGGCTGCGCTCGGCGTACGCGCGGGCCGCCCGGCTGCCCGCGGACCACCGCCGGTTCACCCTGACGCCGCCGCCCTCGTGGATCGAGACCGAGACCGTGGCTCAACGCCGAGCGTTGCTCCCGCACCAACGAGCCTCACTGCTCGCCCACCGCGGGCTCGACTCGGCCGCGTGACCGGGGGCCTGCGGGCCGCCCCATCGGGTTACGACGCATTCGATTTCCTGCTTACTGCGCAGTAAGCAGGAAAAGGGATTCGTCGTAACCCGGTTCCGCTCAGCCGAAGCGACCCGAGATGTAGGCCTCGGTGGCGTCGTTGTCGGGGTTGGTGAACATCTTCTTGGTCGGGTTGAACTCGACCAGCTGGCCCGGCTCACCGGTGGCCTTGAGGTTGAAGAAGCCGGTGTCGTCGGAGACGCGTGCGGCCTGCTGCATGTTGTGGGTGACGATGACGATCGTGTACTCGGACTTCAGCTCGTGGATGAGGTCCTCGATCGCCGCTGCTGCTGACCACCGGAGAGGCCCATGCCGGGGCGGCCGAGGCGGTCCTTGACCTCGTTCCAGAGGTTGGCGCCCTTCAGCGAGCGCTCGACGATGTCGTCGGCCTCGGACTTCTTCATCTTCTTGGCGTTGAGGCGGTTGCCCGCGAGCACGTTGTCGTAGATCGACATCGTGGGGAACGGGTTGGGCCGCTGGAAGACCATGCCGATCTGGCGCCGCACGGCCACCGGGTCGATCGAGGGGTCGTAGAGCGACTGGCCGTCGACGACGACCTTGCCCTCGACGCGGGCGCCGGGGATGACCTCGTGCATGCGGTTGAGGGTGCGCAGCACGGTGGACTTGCCGCAGCCCGAGGGACCGATGAACGCGGTCACCTGGCGGGCCTTGATGGTCATGTTGACCCCGGAGACCGCGAGGAAGTCGCCGTAGTAGATGTTGAGGTCGGAGACGTCGATGCTCTTCGCCATGGTGGTTCAGGCTCCTTGGTGGGTCGGGTCGCTGGGTCGGATCATGGGTCTCAGCGACCCGTCTTGGGGCTGAAGAAGCTGCCGACCACACGGGCCAGCAGGTTCAGCAGCATCACGATGATGATGAGGACGAGCGCCGCACCCCAGGCGCGCTCGATCTGGGCGGCGAGGTACTCCGGCTTGGCCCCGCCCTTGGTCGCCTCGGAGAAGATCAGTACCGGCAGGGTCTGCATGGCCCCGTCGAACGGGTTGGTGTTGATGCTGCGCAGCGTGCCGGCGATCAGCAGCAGCGGCGCGGTCTCGCCGGCGACGCGGGCCACGGCCAGCGTGGCGCCGGTGATGATGCCGCCGAGCGCGGTGGGCAGGACGACCTTGGTGATCATCCGCCACTTGGGTACGCCGAGGGCGTAGGCACCCTCGCGCAGCTCGTCGGGCACCAGCTTGAGCATCTCCTCGGTGGAGCGCACCACGATCGGGATCATCAGCACCGACAGCGCGATCGAGCCGCCGATCGCGATGCGGGGCAGCGGCCCGAGCAGCAGCGTGAACAGCGCCAGCGCGAAGAGACCGGCCACGATCGACGGGATGCCGGTCATGACGTCGACGAGGAAGGTGAGGACCCGCGCGACGCGGTTCCCCTTGCCGTACTCGACGAGGTAGACCGCGGCCATGATGCCGACCGGCACCGAGATCAGCGTCGCGACCAGCGTGATGATCGCGGTGCCGATGATGGCGTGCAGGATGCCGCCGCCGACGCCGATGACACCGGACTGGTCGGAGGTGAGGAACTCGACGGTCAGGGCGGGGGCACCGCGCTCGATGACGGTCCAGCTGACCGCGACCAGCGGCATCATCGCGACCGCGAAGGTCGTCCACACCATGGTGGTGATGAGGCGGTCGGTGGCCTTGCGGCGGCCCTCGACGGCGTTGGCCCAGGCGGGCATGCCGAGCACGAAGAAGACCCAGCCGAGCACGACCCAGCCGGCGACCGGCCACTCCATGAACAGCGAGATCAGGCCGGACAGGCCCCACGCCACGGCGGCGGCCAGCGGCACCGCGATCGCGGGCAGCTGCGGCTTGGTCAGCGGGACGTGCGAGGAGAGGTCGCTCGAGGGGTCGGTGTGGAACGGCTCGTGGGTGTCGTGAGGCGTCTGCGTCATGTCCGTGTCCTCCCCGCTCATGCCTTGACCTGGCCGCGGGCGGCGAGCCAGCGTCCGAGGAAGTTGACGGCGAACGTCACCACGAACAGCACCAGGCCGCCCGCGATCAGCACGTTGGTCTTGGTGCCGGAGGCGTTGGCGTAGTTGAGCGCGATGTTGGCGGCGATCGTGGAGGGGTTCTGCGAGGAGATCAGGTTGATCGTGACCACCCCGGCGGCCGAGAGGACCATCGCGACGGCCATCGTCTCGCCGAGCGCACGACCCAGGCCGAGCATGACCGCGGACGTGATGCCCGAGCGGCTGTAGGGGAAGACCGCCATCCGGATCATCTCCCAGCGTGTCGCACCCAGGGCCAGGGCAGCCTCCTGGTGCATCACCGGGGTCTGCAGGAAGACCTCGCGGCACAGCGCGGTGATGATCGGCAGCGCCATCACGGCCAGCACCACGCCGGCGGTGAGGATCGTGCGGCCGGTGGTGACCGGGCCCTCGAAGAAGGGCAGGAAGCCCAGGTTGTCGTGCAGCCAGTCGTAGACCGGGAACACCCAGCCCTGCAGCGTCTCGCGGCCCCAGAGGCCGTAGACGACCGAGGGCACCGCGGCGAGCAGGTCGATGAGGTAGCCGAGGAACCGGGCGATGCGACGCGGCGCGTAGTGGCTGATCACCAGCGCGACACCGATCGCCAGCGGCGTGGCGATGATCAGCGCGATGATCGCGGCGAGGATGGTGCCGAAGAGGAGCGGCCAGATGTAGACGACGATGTTGTCGGCGCCGTACGCCTGCTCGCCCGAGGCGCCGATCGCGGGGATCGACTGCAGCACCAGGAAGATCGCCACGCCGGCCAGCGCCAGCATGATGAGCATCCCGGCCCCCGTGGCGAGCCCGCGGAAGATCGAGTCACCGGCGCGACTGACCCGCTCCGGTGCGTGGTCGGTCGGCGGGACCGGCGGAGCCGGCTCCTGGGTGGTGGTCAACGGATCTCCCTCTCCTGCATCTGTCGACTGCTCGCGCCGAAGGCCCCGGGCCCGCCACGGGGGCGGCCGGGGCCTCCGACGCTATCGGTTCTGCCTGTGATCCGTCAGCCGGCCGAGATCTGGTCGACGATCTCGCGAGCCTGGTCACGCAGCGACTCCGAGAGGGGCGCCGAGCCGGCCTCCTCCGAGCCGATGGCCTGGCCGTCGTCGCTGAGGATGTAGGAGGCGAACGCCTTGGCGAAGTCCGCGTCCTCCTGGTTGTCGTAGGTCGGGCAGGCCAGGAGGTACGACGTCAGCACGATCGGGTAGGTGCCCGACTCGGCGGTGGTGTAGTCGAGCTCGAAGATCAGCTGGTTGTCGCTGGCGCCCTCGACCTTCTCGGAGACCTCGAGGATCTTCGCGGCGGCCTCGGCGGTGGGGGCGACGAACTCGTCACCGACACCGACGTTGGCGACACCGAGGCCACCGGCCTGGCTGGCGTCGGCGTACCCGATGGCGTTGACGCCGTCACGGACCTCGGTCACGACGCCGGAGGTGCCCTGGGCGCCGGTGCCGCCGTAGGAGCTCGGCCACGACTCGAAGACGCCCTCGTCCCACGCGTCGCCGACGGCGGTGGTGAGGTAGAGGGTGAAGTTCTCGGTGGTGCCCGACTCGTCGGAGCGGTGCACGGCGTTGATCGGGGCGCTCGGGAGGTCGGCGTCGGGGTTGTCGGCCGCGATCTCCTTGGCGTCCCACTGCTTGATCTCGCCGGAGAAGATGCCGGCGATGGTCTCGGGGGACAGGTTGAGCTCGTCCACGCCGTCGACGTTGAAGACCAGCGCGATCGGGGAGATGTAGCTCGGGAACTCCAGCACGTCCTCGCCGCCGCAACGCTCGATGGCGGCGTCGAGCTCGCCCTCGTCGTTGTCGAGGTAGGCGTCGGAGCCGGCCAGCGGGTAGCCGCCCGCGACGAAGTTCTCACGGCCGCCGCCCGAGCCGATGGGCTCGTAGGTGACCTCGGCCTCGGGCTGGACGTCGGTGAAGCCGACCGACCAGGCCGTCATGGCGGCCTCCTGGGTCGAGGCGCCGCCGATCGTGTACTGGCCGGAGAGCGACACGCCGTCGGCGCCGTCGGTGCCGTCCTCGTCGGAGGAACCGCAGGCGGTCAGGGCGAGGGCCAGGGCGGCGACGCCGGGCAGGACCGCGCGACGGAGAGTGGGGGTCTTCACGAGTGTGACTCCTGATAGGTCTTCATGGGGGTGACGTCGAGGACGCTAAGCAGCCGAAGTGACGCGATCCGGGGCCGTCGGTGAACGAGGGGTGAACCCTCGTCACCGAGTGGATGGCCTCGGCGCGCACGTGAGAGGTACGCCACGTGAACAAGCCCGGGCGATCTTGACTGCTCAGCCGACGAGGTGCTTCTCCGTGGCGACCACGCGCCCCTTGCGCAGGTGCACCACGAGCATCTCCCCCGGCTCCAGCTTCGGGTCGGGCACACCGAGGGCCGCGAAGACCGTCGGCAGCACCGGGCGGTGGCTGCACAGCAGCGTCCCGCGCCTGGTCGAGTCGCACTCCGCGGCGACCTCGCGCACGACGCGGGTGGTGCGCTCGGGGTCCGAGCACTCCTCGGCGAGCTCCTTGCGGCGCTCGACGTCGAGGCCCACGGTCTCCACGTACGGCGCCACGGTCTGCAGGCAGCGCGTCGAGCCCGACGACACGACCCGCCCGACGTCGTACGCCGCGAGGACGGGGACCAGCCGGAACGCCTCGTCCCGACCGCCGGTCAGCAGCGGTCGCAGCCGGTCGTCGCCCCGCCAGGCCTTGCGGGAGCGCGCGTGGGCGTGACGCAGGACGACCAGCGCGGTGGTGGGCTTGCGCAGCCGCACGGCGTCCTCGAGCAGCGCCTGGTCACGGGTGTAGGTCAGCAGCCCGGCCGCCTCGTCGCGGTCGACCCAGGCGACGCGGTCGATCTCGTCGTTGGGCTCGTACGCCGACACGTCGTCGTCCCCGACGGCGCGACCCTGCCAGTAGTGCACGGTCTTCATCCGGCCGTTGTTCGGGTAGCGCATGGTCGCCAGCGGCGGACCCAGCCGCACGTGCAGCCCGGTCTCCTCCGCCACCTCCCGCACCGCGGCGGTCGTGGGGTGCTCGCGGGGGTCGAGCTTGCCCTTGGGAAAGGACCAGTCGTCGTACTTCTGCCGGTGCACCAGCAGCACCTTGCGCCCGGGTCGGAACACGACCGCACCGGCGGCGACGACGTCGGCGGCGCGACGGGGCTGCGAGGCCATGCCCCGTAGTCTCACACCCTGGCCCCACCCGGCCGCGACCCGACCCAGGAGACACCCGCCCCATGCGCCACCGCATCCTGCTCACCACCGCGGTCGCCGTGCTGCTGATCGGCGCCGGTCTCGTGGCGGTCCGGCTGCTCGGCGGACCCGGCTCGACGCTCGGCGAGGCGGTCGCGTTGGCGCCCGCCGACGCCCAGCGCTACACCTTCACCGACTGGGCCGCGGTGCGCGCGGAGGTGGGCGCCTCGGCCTCCGAGGGCGACCTGGCCGAGCTGCTCGACGCCGGCTTCGACGCCGACCTGACCGCCGCCTCCGGCCTGGTGGACAGCGCGCCGCTGCTGTCGGCGGAGTTCGGCTGGTCCCCCGCGACCATCGACTGGGAGCTGCTGGCGCAGTCACCCGAGGGCGCGGTCGAGATCGTCTCGCTGGGCGGGGTGTCCCCCGACGCGGTCACCGACCGGCTGGAGGCGCTGGGCTACCAGCGCCCCGACGAGGACGACGGCGTGTGGGTCGGCGGCACCGAGCTGCTGGCCGGGATCTCCGGCCGCACCGGTCTGCGGGCCACCCCGACGTTGCAGTACGTCGCCGTGCGCGACGGCCTGCTCTGGGCCGGCGACCGCCAGCCCTACCTCGAGACGGCCCTCGCCGGCGGCGAAGGCCCTTCCGGCGCGGTCGCCGACCTCGCGGACTCCTTCACCGAGTCCCCCGCCGCCGCGGTCGTCTACACCGCCGACCACGCCTGCGAGGCGCTGTCGATGCGCCAGGCCGACGACACCGACCGCGCCACCGGCGACCAGCTGCTCGCGCGGGCCGGCAAGATCAACCCGGTCACCGCGTTCGCGATGGGCCTGCTGCCCGGGGGCGGGGCCGAGGTGCTGCTCGGCTTCGAGAACGACGACCAGGCCCGCACCAACGCCGACACCCGCGCGGTCCTCGCCGCCGGCCCCGCGCCGGGCCAGGGCGGCGACTTCTCGGACCGGTTCGCGGTCGACGAGGTCACCGCCGAGGGGACGCTGGTGCGGATGGTGCTGGAGCCCGAGCCCGGCGCGTTCGTGCTCTCGGACCTGTCGTCGGGGCCGGTGCTGTTCGCCACCTGCTGAGCCACCCCGGTGGTCGAGCAGCGAGCGCCAGCGAGCGGGCGTCGAGACCCCACGAGACCCGGCGAGGTCTCGTGGCTCGCTGCGCTCGCACCTCGACCAGCGACTACCGGAACGCGCGCAGCCGCAGGCTGTTGCCGACGACGACCAGCGACGAGGCGGCCATGGCTCCGCCGGCCAGCATCGGGCTGAGCAGCCCGGCGACGGCGACCGGCAGCGCGGCGACGTTGTAGGCGAACGCCCAGAACAGGTTGGCCCGGATGGTGGCCAGGGTGCGGCGCGACAGGCGTACGGCGGTGGCAGCGCCCCGCAGGTCGCCGGAGACCAGGGTCAGGTCCGAGGCCTCCATCGCCACGTCGGTGCCCGTGCCGAGCGCGATGCCCAGGTCGGAGGCGGCCAGGGCAGCGGCGTCGTTGACGCCGTCGCCGACCATAGCGACGACCCGGCCCTCGGCCTGCAGTCGGCGCACCTCGGCGAGCTTGTCGGCCGGCAGCACGTCGGCGACGACCCGGTCGATGCCGACCTCGTGGGCCACCGCCCGGGCGGCCCGCTCGTGGTCGCCGGTGAGCAGCACCGGCTCGAGGCCCAGCTCGCGCAGCAGGGCGACCGCCTCGGCGGAGGTCTTCTTCACGGTGTCGGCGACCACCAGCACCCCGCGGGCGCGGCCGTCCCAGCCGACCAGCACCGGGGTTCCGCCGGTCCCCCGCGCCGTCTCCAGCGCGCCGGTGACGTCGTCCCCGACGGCGAGTCCCTCCCGCTCCAGCAGCGCCGCCTTCCCGACGACCACACGCTCCCCGTCGACCTCGCCGGTCACGCCGAGGCCCTCGTGGTTGACGAAGTCGCGGACCTCGACTCGCCCGCCGGTCCAGGCGTCCGCGATGGCGCGGGCGATCGGGTGCTCGGAGGCGGACTCGAGGGCGGCCGCGCGGCGGCGTACGTCCTCCTCGTCGGCGTCGAGCGCGACCACGTCGACCAGGGACATCCGGCCGGTCGTGACCGTCCCGGTCTTGTCGAGCACGACGGTGTCGACCCGTCGGGTCTGCTCGAGCACCTCCGGGCCGCGGATGAGGACCCCGAGCTGCGCGCCGCGCCCGGTGCCGACCATCAGCGCGGTGGGCGTGGCCAGCCCGAGGGCGCAGGGACAGGCGATCACGAGGACCGAGACGGCTGCCGAGAGCGCGACCGTCCAGCCCTCGCCGGCGACCAGCCAGGCGACCACCGTGAGCGCTGCGAGAGCGACCACGACCGGCACGAAGACCGAGGAGACCCGGTCGGCCAGCCGCTGGACCTCCGCCTTGCCCTGCTGGGCCTCCTCGACCAGTCGGGCCATCTGCGCCAGGGCCGTGTCCGACCCGACCCGGGTGGTGCGCACCACCAGGCGCCCGGAGGTGTTGACGCAGCCGCCGGTGACCTCGTCGCCGGGACGAACGTCGACGGGCACCGGCTCGCCGGTGAGCATCGACGCGTCCACGGCCGAGGCGCCGGACTCGACGACCCCGTCGGCGGCGATCCGTTCACCGGGGCGCACGACCACGAGCTCGTCGGGGCCGAGCTCCTCGGCGGTGACGCGCACCTCCTGCCCGTCGCGCAGCACGGTCGCCTCGGCCGCCGAGAGGGCCAGCAGGGCACGCAGCGCGGCACCGGCGCGACGCTTGGCGCGCTTCTCGGTCCAGCGGCCGGCCAGCAGGAACGTCGTGACCCCGGCGGCCACCTCGAGGTAGATCATCGAGAGGCCGTCGCCGCGCTCGGCGGTCCAGGAGAACCCGTGGGTCATCCCGAGGTGACCGGCGTCGCCGACGGTCAGCGCGACGACCGACCAGGTGTAGGCGGCGGTCACGCCCATGGAGACCAGGGTGTCCATGGTGACCGCGCCGTGGCGCAGGTTGGTCACGGCCGCGCGGTGGAACGGCCAGGCCGCCCAGGTCGCGACCGGGGTCGCCAGGAGCAGCGACCACCACTGCCAGCCGGTCAGCTGCAGGGCGGGCACCATCGCCAGCGCGATGACAGGGGCCGAGAGCGCGGCCGCGACGGCCAGGCGACGGCGCAGGGCTGCCACCTCCCGGTCGGCCACCGCGTCGTCGTCGGCCTGCGGGCGCGGCAGCTCAGCGGCGTACCCGGCCGCAGCGACGGTCTCGAGCAGCACGTCGGTGCCGAGGCCGGCGGGGAAGACGACGTGGGCCTTCTCGGTGGCGTAGTTGACCGAGGCCTCCACGCCGTCGAGCTTGTTGAGCTTGCGCTCGATGCGGTGCGCGCAGGAGGCGCAGGTCATCCCGGTGACGGCGAGGTCGACCACGTGGGTCTGGACGCTCATGCCAGCTGGTAGCCGGCCTCACCCACGGCGCCCTCGACGGCCTCGCGGGTGAGCGGCTCGACGCTGGTGACGACGACCTCGCCGGTCTCCAGGGTGACCGCGACGTCCTCGACGCCCGGGACCTCCTGCAGCTCCTCGGTGACCGAGGCGACGCAGTGGCCGCAGGTCATGCCGGTGACGGTCCAGGTGCTGGTGGTGCTCATGTGCTCTCTCCTCGTGCAGTCAGGCGTGTGGGTGGGCCCGGGGCCTCAGGAACGGACCAGGCGCGCGATCGCGTCGATGGCTTCGGTGACCTTCTGCTCGGCCTCCTCGTCGGAGGACCGCGCAGCGCTGACCACGCAGTGGCCCAGGTGCTCCTCGAGCAACCCGAGGGAGACCGCGTGCAGGGCCTTCGTCATGGCGGAGACCTGGGTGAGGATGTCGATGCAGTACTGCTCCTCCTCGACCATCCGCTGCGCAGGCGCTTGAGGTAGTCGTCCTTGCGGTGGATGTAGCCGTGCTGGTTCTCGCTCACGGTCATAGGGTACCCCCCTATGGTATCTACGCAAGCGACGGGGACACCGCGCTCAGCCGGGCCCGATCAGGCCCCGGCGCGCGGGTGCGGGACGACGCCGAGGATCGCGTCGATCTCCGCCTGCGAGAGGTGCTCGTCGACCTCGGACGCGGCGATGATGAGGTTGGTGGTCAGCTCGACCTCGCCGAGCAGGTCGGCGTCCTCGAGAGACACGTCGAACTGGTCGTGCACGCTGCCCTCACTCAACCCATGGACGTCCATCGAGCACCAGAGTGCCCGAGGCACCCCCCGGCCAAACCACCCGGTTCCAAAGTGACCCGTCCGGGTGGTGCCGAACCACCCGGGTGGGCCACCCGCCGGTACGGACCACCCCGCGACGTACGCCGGGCGCTGCCGCCGGGGAGCACCGGTCCGGGGACGGCAACGGGGCCCCAGCCGAGCGGCTGGGGCCCCGTCGTGGTCGTCGCGTCAGACGCGACTCACCCGTTGATCAGAGAGGACGGACGTTCTCCGCCTGCGGGCCCTTGGGGCCCGAGGTGACGTCGAACTCGACCTTCTGGTTCTCGTCCAGGGACTTGTAGCCCTGGGTCTGGATCGCCGAGTAGTGCACGAAGACGTCGTCGC
>LULW01000595.1_pt1 | contig 13975 bp, 16 predicted proteins | sample 729531 | NCBI WGS metagenome assembly LULW01 (sample SAMN03860279, study PRJNA289734) | marine metagenome | biome: seawater column; feature: ocean; material: water; isolation source: Red Sea water column Station 108 - depth 10m | place: Saudi Arabia: Red Sea | collected 2011-10-15 | depth 10 m | reverse complement strand
AAATCTTTATAAAGTTGTTTTATTTGAGGAAGACTTTGATATCCCCAAATATATTTCAATTGCCATTTACTTCCCCATACAACCCAACTATCAAGAATTGATTCTTGCTCAATAGAGATATCAAGACCAAATATGACATGAGTACAATCATGATCTCTTAGAAGTGTTCCAGATTTATTATCATCTTTCAAAACTTCTGTCGTATCAGGAAAAGATCTGTAATAGCATTCCAAACCTTCTTCCAAGGTTAAATCACAGTCTTGCTTTTGGTATTCCAACATTATGCTAAAAATTTTAGCATTTCTTTTGAAAGCTTATCAAAGCCAGTAATATTCTTCGATGAAACAGCCATTGGATTTGAACTAGGGATTTTTTCTTTAACAAAATTTATGGCTTTAGAAATGTTGTTATTTGATAATTTATCACTTTTGGTAAGCACTGGAATACATGGAACATCAAAATCTTTACATAAATGGATCATCTCCCAATCACTCTCTTTTAAAGGATGACGAATATCCATAAAAATAATTACTGCAGCTAAAGCCTTCCTTTTTTGAAAGTACTGTCCTAATAAGGATCCCCAATCTTTCTTTTTTGATCTGCTTGATTTTGCAAATCCATAACCAGGTAGATCTAATAACATCAAATCATCATTAACTCTAAAAAAGTTTATTTCTGTGGTTCTGCCAGGAGTTTTGCTTATTCTTGCCAATTTTTTATTTTCAGTAAGAGCATTTAGAGCACTAGACTTGCCTGCATTCGATCTTCCTGCAAGCAAAATTTCATTGCCAATATCTTTTGGTAGCTTTTTATAATCTGTTACACCAAAAACAAACTCGGTATTTTTAAAAAGGTTTTTCATTTAAACGTTTATATCATATCAACCTATGTTTATAATACACATCAACAATACACACTTATATTTTCTATGAAATATTTTTTAATATTTTTTATATTTTTAGGCTCTATTAATTTTTTATTTGCAGCTGAGGAAAGCTCAAAAAAAATTGAATTGCCTGATAATTTTGTTTCAGGAGATTCTGAAAGAGGATCACAATTAGTTGAATCATGTTCTGCATGTCATGGAACAGACGGAAATAGTATTAGTAGTGATTGGCCTAAACTAGCTGGTCAAAACCAAAAGTATCTATATGAACAATTACTGTATTTTAAAGACGGCGTCAGAATGAATGCGCTCATGATGTCAGTAACCCCATACCTTCAGACTTTAGATAATGAAGATCTTCTTGATATCGCTGCATTTTATTCGAATTATGAAACTTCAGTTGGACAAGCCAAGAATGATGAAGAATTACTTAATATTGGCACACAATTATATAGGTTTGGTAACATGAAAAAAGGTATACCTGCATGCACTTCTTGTCATGCGGTTTATGGTCAGGGGAATAGCTTGGCCGGTTTTCCAGCAGTTGCGGGACAACAGATCGGATACTTAACTTCAACGCTTAAAGCTTACAGATCAAAAGAAAGAAACACGGGCGAATTATCAGAAATGATGCAATCTATTGCACAAAATCTATCTGATGATGAAATAGACGCTTTAGCAAACTATATGCATGGGTTATATCAATGAAGATACTATTTAATAATAAACTAGGATTAATTTTTATTCTTTTATTTTCTTTATCTGTTAAAGCTGAATTTAGACTTGGGGTAGACTATACGATGGTTAGCAACCCGATGCCTGTAAAACAAGATGGGGTTGTGGAAGTGATGGAGTCCTTTTGGTATGGTTGCAATGCTTGTTATTCATTTGAACCATCAATTAATGCATGGGCTGCGGAGCAAGATTCAGATGTGAAACTCGTAAAGATGCCTATTACATGGTCTGGTATTCACCAATTACATGCAGCTTTATATTACACAATAGAATCTTTGAAACTCGATCCCTCAACACACTCAGCAGTATTTGTGACAATTCATAAGGAAGGGAATTTTTTACAAAGCCCGGCAAAAATTCAGGAATTTCTCGAGAAATTTGGAGTTGCACCAGAGCTTACATCACAATATTTGAATTCTTTCACTGTCAAGCAAAGAGTTAATAGAGGAATAAAATATGCCAAACAATTAAAGATTGATGGAGTGCCAACAATAATTGTTGATGGAAAATATGTTGTTCAATCAAAAGGCTCTTTTGGAAGGATGCTTGAGGTTGTTGATTATTTAGTTGAACTTCAAAAACCCGTAAGTTGAAAATTATGAATAAGAAAAAATTACTGTTTATCATTCCTCTATGTTTTTTAGTTCTTTTTAATGGCAAAAAATATGATGAAGCTGTCAAAGAAAGGTTATTTCTTCCAATTAAGTTGTGCTTAGAGGGTGAAGATTGCGGCACAGTCTCTCAAGCATCTCAAATGTCAGCCAACGTATCACAATCTGAAGTAAAAAAAGTTGAATTGTCAGAAGGCTCAGAACATGTTGTAAAGATGTTGAATGTAGGTGAAGGAGGCCAAATGATTTTTGAGCCTGCAGTCATAAAAGTTTCAAAGGGAGATACAATTCATTTTAAAGCTACTGATATGTCTCATAATTCTGTTTCTGTTGATGGAATGGTTCCTAGCGGTGCAGCGTCATGGGCAGGACAACTTAATCAAGACATAAGTGTTACATTCGACACTGAAGGTGTTTATGTTTATCAATGCGATCCGCACGTAATGATGGCAATGATTGGAGTTATTCAGGTTGGAGATCCAATTAATATGGAAGAAATAAAGAAAGCCTCTCAGGATTACAGATCAAAATTTATTATGAATGCTGAAAGAATAGACAACTATCTAAATCAGCTTTAATCTTTTTCAAGCTGGTTAATTCTTTTTTCTAAATCATCCACAAGATCTTTAAGATTTTGATATTTAGATTTTTTTACAAACCCACTTTTTTCAATAATCTGGTCTATTTGAGGAGATATATTTTTTTCGATGTTATTAAGAGCTTCCTTAGGGACTAGTTTTGAAACTTTATTTATCTCTTTTTCAATAATGCTCCTTATCGCGCTTGAAAGATCTTTATCACTCATATTTTTCTTTAATAATTTGGGGTAATTTATACCAAGAATCAAATTCATCTGGTTTTTTAAAACTTTGACTCCACACAGCATTAGTATTATTAAACCAAAGTGCCTCAATGCCAAGGTTGAATGCTCCAAACACGTCATTAATTTGATGATCTCCAATATGTAACATATCGCTATATTTTGAACTATTTATCTTGTTTAACGCTTGATCAAAATGTGATCTATTAGGTTTGCTATCTTTTGCCTCAAGTGAGCTAATTGAAAAATCAAAAAACTTACCAATTTCAAATTTAAATATATCTGCATTTCCATTTGTAAGAATCCCAAGACTATATTTTTGAGATAACTGTTCTATCGATTCCTCAACACCATCGTAAAATTCTACTTCATGTCTTTTTTGAATGAATATTTCAAAAGCCTTATCAACTAGTTCGTTTCTGTAAGATTCTGGTTCTATATGAATAAGTTTCTTTCTAAAAATTTCTTTTCTAAGTTTACTTATATCCCATACAATACTTTCATCCTCTATAATTAACTCTTCTCTAAGATTAAGAAAATCATCAAAATCACCCCATTCAATCCTACCGACTTTATCTTCAATCCACTTCCTTGTATCTATCTCTGCTTTTCTTATAGTGGGCATGTTATCCCAAAGAGTATCATCAAGATCAAAGGTAATGAGTTTAATTTTTTTATTCATTCTTTGCCCTTGGATGTGCTTCATCATAGATTTTTGCTAGATGCTGATAATCCAATTTAGTGTAGATCTGAGTCGTAGATAAAGAACTATGACCTAATAACTCTTGAATGGTTCTCAAATCTCCACTTGATTCAAGCATATGTGTTGCAAAACTATGTCTCAACATATGAGGATGAATTGGAGGAAGCCCCTGTTTGATTGCCATCTTCTTAAGCCTTAATTGAACACTTCGGATTGACAGTCTGCTACCTTTCGAATTAAGGAAAAGAGCTTCCGTATCATTAGATATTTTTTTTCTTTCATTTAACCAGTTTTCAACAGCTTTAATTGCAAACTTTCCTAAAGGCACAAGCCTTGTCTTAGAGCCCTTACCAAGCACTCTTAGAAACGCCATATCGTCTTCGAAATCAGTAATATTAATATTAATTGCCTCAGAAACTCTTAACCCAGAAGAGTACATTAATTCAACTATAGCCATGTCTCTTATCTCGATAACAGAGCTTGGTTTAAAATTTAGTAACTGTTCTACGTCTTCAGGAGATAAAACATCCGGTAGGGTGTTTGCAATTTTTGGCGCTGTAACTAAGTCAAGAGGAGAAGAAGAAATCAACCCATTTTTTTTTAAAAATCTAAAGAAACCTTTTGCAGAAGATAAATGTCTTTGTATGCTTCTAGGATTATTACCTGAAGTGTAGAGATCGCCAATCCAACATAAAGTATGTAATCTTTAATATTTTTATGGATAAACTTATCATTTTCCATAATTATTTCATCAATTTTTTCTCAAGAACATCTCTTATATATTCTATAAATGTAGTATCTTCATCTCCTAGATATTTTGTTCTGTCATAGCTACCCAACTTTAATAAACCAATTTCTTCCTGCAAAACAATAACTGCAATAACTAGAGATTCAATTTTTTCATCTCCATTAAATAAATATGACATTTTCTCATTTGAAAAAGAACCACAATGAATTGCTCCTTTATGCATTGATAATTCTGTTTTTTTCTCAATTTCATCTATTTGTTTATTGTCAAAAAATTCTAAGAGACATTTATCAACATTAAAATCTTTTTTGAAACTTTCATTAACTTTGTTTATTACTTTTTTGTTTGAGCTCGATTCAAGTATTTTTAAAGTTAAATCTTTTGATTTGTTAAATAAATCTTCATTGATTGAGGCTGTATCAATATAAGATTTTAAAAGTTCAATTATATTTTTATGCTCTTCCCTAAGTTTTAAAACCTGCCTTTCCAATATAGAAGATGCAGAACTTTGAGAATGCTTGAAATTCATTTCACTCAAAAGAGACTCTCTTGTTTCAAAAAAATCTAAGTTTTCAAGAAGAAATATTTCTACTGCTTTTGGATCTAATTTTTCACTCATTAATATTTCCCTTGTATATGAAAGTTGTAGGCCCTTTCATTAATATAGCATCTTTAATCTTTTTAAAAGTTATTTCACCACCAAATGTTTTTACTGTAATTAAATCATCTTTTTTTGATAAAAAGTTTGATGCAACACACAAAGATGCCGATCCACATGATAAAGTCTCACCAACACCATTTTCATAAGTTCTCAAATCAATGATATTTTTTGTCTTTTTGAAAATTGATAGATTCATCTCATGTTTTTGTATATCGTTACTAAGTTCAGAATATATTCCATTTAAATCAATTTTCTCTATTGAATTAAATTTAATAAAAAGGTGATTATTACCAGTATTTAGAAGAAAAAAGTTTTTATTAATTTTTTTAGAAATTTTTCTCTCTAAGTTGGGATGATTGATCTTTTCTGGAACAATTATTTCTACATTTACACTACTTTTTCCAACTGGTGAGCAGGTAAGCACCTTAGTTTTAGTTTTAATACAAATGTTATTTAAAGGCGCGAAACTATTATTCCATATATATCTTGCTGCACACCTAATGCCATTCAAGCACATTCCAGCTTCAGAACCATCTGAGTTAAAAAATCGTATGAAGAAATCATGAGACTCTTTCGTGGGAAGAGTTACGAAAATAAGCTGATCAAATCCTATTCCTTTATTTCTATTAGCAGTTTTTTTAATGAAAGTTTTTGTAATCCTTATTTTTTTATCAATAGAATTTATGATTACAAAGTCATTTCCATTTCCCCACTGAGGTCAACCTCATTTTTTAAGAGATCTTCATAGGTTTCTCTCTTTCGTATTAATTCATACTTATCATTGCTCACAAGAATTTCAGGCGGTTTTCTTCTTGAATTGTAATTTGAGGACATTACGTGCCCATATGCGCCGGCAGTTTCAACTGCAATAATGTCTCCTTCGGCAGCTTCCATTTCATAGTCTTTTGCCAATACATCAGAAGACTCACAAATGGGGCCAACTATTGTCCAGCTTCCATTATTTCCAGCACCTTTTGTTGTATTTATAACACTATGTTTTGCATTATAAAGAGCTGGTCTTATGAGATCATTCATTCCCGCATCAATAATTAGATAGTTCTCTTTGATGTATTCAATTTTTGAAATCATAATACCTGCATTACCCGAGATGCTTCTCCCAGGCTCTAATATAATTTTTTCATCTCTGTCTTGTAATTCGTTTTCAATTATTTTTAAAAGATCTTTTGGTGAAGGAAAATTAGAATCTGTATATGAAATACCTAGCCCACCACCTACATCAAGAAATTTTAGTTCAATACTCATTTTATTGACTTCTTCTGCAAGTTTCTTTGTAAAGTTTGCAGCAGCTTTAAAGTCATCTAGTTCAAATATTTGAGAACCAATATGACAAGATAATCCAATTAAATTTAGATGTTCTGAATTAGAAATATATTTTGCTAGTTTTAAAGTTTCACTTACGAGAATTCCAAATTTATCTTTCTTTCTTCCTGTTTTAATGTACTCATGACCACCCGCATCTATTTCTGGATTAAATCTGATAGCCACATCAACAAGCTTTTTTTTATCTCTAGCTATTTTTTCAATTCTCATCATCTCTGATTTAGATTCAATATTGAAAGACAGAATATTTTTTTCGATACCAAAAAGAATTTCTTCATCAGTTTTTGCTATTCCTGTAAAGATGATTTTCTTTGGATCTACTCCAGCAAGAAGAGTTCGCTCGAGTTCTCCACCAGATACAATATCGAATCCAGATCCTTTTTCACTTAGAAATTTAAGAATTGATAAATTACTCAATGACTTTACTGAAAAACATATCAAGCCACTTTTTTTATCAAATGCATTAGCATAAGCATCAAAATTTTCAGAAAGTGTCTTTTTTGAATAAATGTATGCAGGAGTGCCATATTTATCCGCAATATCACTTATCTTAACTTTTTCGCAATAAAGAATATTATTTTTATAACTAAAATAACTCATATCAAAGTAAATTTTGTTTCTAGAATATCAAGGGACCTTTTACGCCACAACCAACCAAAATAAATAAAAAAGCTAAATAAAAAATTTTTTTGAAATTCATAGATCATATTATGGATACAAATATCCATAATTGATACTTATAAGAATTAGTATTTGTAACTTTCTTCCTTGAATGGACCGTCTTGAGGTACATTAATGTAGTCAGCTTGGTCTTTTGTGAGTTTTGTAACAGTTCCGCCAAATCCTTCTACCATTAAGCTTGCAACTTCCTCATCTAATTTTTTAAGTAAGACTTCCACAGTAATCATTTCAGCTCTTGTGTCCTCATCATTTATGTTCGCAAAACCTTGCTTGTATAAATGTATTTGAGCTAAAACTTGATTAGCGAAAGAACCATCCATTATTCTGCTTGGGTGTCCTGTTGCATTTCCTAAATTAACCAGCCTTCCCTCTGCAAGAAGAATAATATAGTTTTTACTGGAAAGATCTGGAGTTCCATCAGGAGCAGTATCTCTAAAGATTCTGTGAACCTGAGGCTTTATTTCATCCCAATAATAATTTTCTCTCATGAAAGCAGTATCGATCTCATTATCAAAGTGACCAATATTACAAACCACTGCAGTGTTTTTTAGGGTACTTAACATTGCAGAATCACAAACGTTAACGTTTCCAGTTGTGGTTACAACTAGATCAGTATCCCCCATAACCTGCATATTAATATCTGCAGCATTTCTAGTAACCACACCATCTTTGTAGCACGAAACCACTGAAAAACCATCCATGCATGCTTGCATTGCACAAATTGGATCTGATTCTACAACACTCACAATCATTCCTTCTTGAGCAAGGCTAGCTGCAGAACCTTTACCAACATCTCCATAACCAATAACTAAACCTTTTTTACCAGAAAGCAACATATCTGTTCCTCTTTTCAAGGCATCATTAAGACTATGCCTGCAACCATATTTGTTATCATTTTTTGCTTTAGTTACTGAATCATTGACATTGATAGCAGGAACTTTTAGTTCTCCTTTTTCAAGCATTTCTTTAAGTCTGTGAACGCCAGTTGTAGTCTCTTCAGATACTCCATGGATCGTTTCAAGCATTTCTGGAAATTTTTCATGAACCATCGCTGTGAGATCACTTCCATCATCAAGAATCATATTTGCATCCCATGGTTTTCCGTTTTTACATATAGTTTGTTCAATACACCATTCAAACTCCTCTTCAGTTTCACCCTTCCAAGCGAAAACAGGAACTCCTCTTGCTGCCATTGCAGCAGCCGCATGATCTTGCGTCGAGAAAATATTACATGATGACCATCTAAGCTCAGCTCCTAAATCGATAAGTGTTTCCATCAAAACAGCTGTTTGAATAGTCATATGGATACATCCCATAATTTTTGCACCAGCTAGAGGCTGCTCAGACCTATATTTTTCTCTTAAAGCCATTAATGCCGGCATTTCATTTTCAGCAAGAGAAATTTCTCTCCTACCGAATTCAGCTAAATTAATATCTGCTACTTTATAATCATTTTCCATTTTATATTCCTAGTTAAAAAATTTTACTGCGAAATTTCTGAAGCTTTATCTGTTTTTTCCCATGATAAATCAATATCTGTTCTTCCGAAATGTCCATAGGCAGCAGTTGGGAGGTATATAGGCCTCTTTAAATCAAGCATATTTATAAGGCTCTTTGGCCTCAAGTCAAAATGCTCCTCAACTATTTTCTCAATCGCATCTTTTGAAATTTTCTCACTATCAAAAGTATTAACATTAATTGACGTTGGCTTAGCTACTCCAATTGCATATGAAACTTGAATCTCACAATAGTCAGCTAGTCCAGCTGCAACTATATTTTTAGCAACATATCTTGCTGCATAAGCAGCAGATCTATCAACCTTTGAAGGATCTTTTCCAGAGAAAGCGCCACCTCCATGACGCGCCATTCCTCCATAGGTATCAACAATAATTTTTCTACCAGTAAGCCCACAATCTCCAACTGGACCACCAATTACAAATTTTCCTGTTGGATTGATATATATTTTAGTTGAATCTAATATCCATTCACTTGGAACAATTGGCTTAATTATATGCTCCATTACACCTTCTTTTATATCATCTTGAGTTACATCCTCATCATGTTGTGTTGAAAGCACAATAGCTGAAAGTCCTTCTATAGTTTTTCCGTCATCTGAATATATTGCACTAACTTGACTCTTTGCATCTGGTCTTAACCAAGACAAGCCGCCTTCTTTCATAACGTCAGCTTGTTTTTTTACTAATCTATGTGATAAATCAATTGGAAGCGGCATTAAAGAATCAGTTTCTGTGCATGCGTATCCAAACATTAAACCTTGATCTCCAGCACCTTGTTCAAGATTTTCACCTTCTCCCTCTGTAACTCCTTGAGATATGTCTGGGGATTGCTCAAATACTAAGTTGGTAAATTCACAAGTTTCTCCATTAAAACCATAATCATCTGTATCATAGCCAATATCACTAATAGTCTTTCTTACAATTGGTTCTAAATCTGGGCTGCCCGTAGATGTAATTTCACCAGCGATGTATACCATATTGTTTTTGATCATAGTTTCACATGCAACTCTACTGTTTGGATCTTCCGTTAGATATGCATCAAGGACAGCATCTGATATTTGATCACATACTTTGTCTGGATGACCTGCTGATACTGATTCCGAAGTAAATATGTAACTCATAAACTCTCTCCCTGGATGTGAATTTTATCTTAAAAAAATTCAAAGAAACGTCTTTTTGTTAGACAAAGAACACAATTGAAATATTTTATAACAAAAAGTCATTTTATACCTATGCTTTTCCATACAAAAATATTATTATCGATAAAAATACTTGGGGAAAATTAATTGCAGCAATCAGATCATATTAACGTACTAAGATTTTTGTCTGCTGATGCTGTACAAAAAGCTAATTCAGGTCATCCTGGTATGCCAATGGGTATGGCAGAAATTGCCACCGCACTTTGGAGTAAACACTTAAGACATAATCCAAAAAATCCAACTTGGTTCAATAGAGATAGATTTGTACTTTCAAATGGGCATGGCTCAATGCTTTTATACAGCTTACTGCACCTAACTGGTTATGATCTGTCAATTAATGACATTAAGGACTTCAGAAAGCTCAAATCAAAAACACCTGGACATCCTGAATATGATATTGATATTGGTATTGAAACAACAACCGGTCCATTAGGACAAGGAATTGCAAATGCAGTAGGAATGGCAGTTGCAGAAAAAATCTTAGCAGCAGAATTTAATAAGGATGATATCAAGCCTATTGATCATTTCACTTATGTTTTTCTTGGAGATGGATGTTTGATGGAAGGAATTTCTCATGAAGCTTGTTCATTTGCTGGAACTCATAATCTTGGCAAATTAATATGTTTTTATGATCAAAATGGAATTTCTATTGATGGAGAGATTGAACATTGGTTTACAGACGATTCTGTAAAAAGATTTGAAAGTTATGGTTGGCAAACGATATGTGTAGATGGTCATGATATTGAAGACATTGATGGAGCAATACATAAAGCAAAAGAGGAAGTGAATAAACCAACAATGATATTTTGTAAAACAACTATTGGCTATGGTTCTCCAAATAAGTCAGGTACAGCAGATGTTCATGGAGCGCCTCTTGGCGATGAAGAATTAAAAGAAACAAGAGAAGCGCTTGGTTGGAATTATAAACCCTTCGAAGTTCCTCAAGAGGTATACGATTTCTGGAACTTTAAACAAGAAGGTGCATCATTCAATGATTCTTGGAATAAGCTTTTAAAAGATTATGAAAAAAAATATCCAAATGACTCATTAGAACTTCATAGAAGAATTGATGGACACTTACCAAATAATTTTCAGGAAAGCTATGAAAGTTTTTTGAATGAATGCAACTCAAATAACTTATCTATGGCAACTAGGAAAGCATCAAAAGCATGCCTAGACTTTTTTGTAAAAGAGATGCCAGAACTTATCGGAGGTTCTGCTGACCTAACACCCTCGAATAACACTTTTTCATCATCTAGTTCGACATTTTCAAATGAAAACGCATCAGGAAATCACATCAATTATGGGGTAAGAGAGTTTGGAATGTCCGCAATTATGAATGGAATGGTCCTTCATGGGGCAATTAAACCATATGGCGCTACATTTTTGGTCTTTACTGACTATGCAAGAAATGCGGTAAGGTTATCAGCGTTAATGAAGCTACCAAACATATTTGTCTATACTCATGATTCAGTTGCTTTGGGTGAGGATGGACCAACTCATCAACCTATTGAGCATATGGTGACTTTAAGATCCACTCCTAATTTAAATAACTGGCGTCCAGCTGATCTTGTAGAGACAGCTGTTTCATGGAAAAGTGCTGTTAGCTCTCAAAAGACGCCAACTTGTTTGATTTATAGCAGACAGGGAACCTCAGCGATAAAGAGGTCTCCTGACCAAATATCTATGATTGATATGGGAGGATATTTATTGGAGGAAAGCGATGACTTTGACTTAACAATTGTTGCATCTGGAAGTGAAGTTCAGTTAGCTTTAGATGCTGCAAAAGAGTTGAAGAATGATTCAATTAATGCAAATGTTGTATCAATGCCCTGTCTAGATATTTTCTTAGACCAAGATAAAGAGTATCAAAATAAGATCATTAATCCTGAAAAGCCTGTTTTAGTGGTTGAATGTGCTCATCCTAATTCTTGGTACAGGATTTTAAACAGAAATGATAAAGTCATAGGTATTGAAACATTTGGGGAGTCCGCACCTGGCAGTGAGTTACTAAATCATTTTGGATTTAATACTGATAACGTTATCAAAACTGCAAAATCATTAATAAATGATTAATTTATCTTCTTTAGATATCGCAGATAAAAACCTAGTAATTAGGGTCGACATGAATGTACCTTTGAAAGATAGTGAGGTTCTTGATGCAACAAGAATAAAAGCCTGTTTGCCTTCAATTAAACACGCTCTAAGTAACAATGCAAGAATCTTGTTAATCAGTCATCTTGGTAGGCCTTCTGAAGGAAATTTTGAGGAAAAATTCTCTTTGCAGCCTGTTGCAGAATATATAAGCAATCTTTTTAACGAAAAATGTGAGCTGATTAATTCTCTAGAATCAAAAGATATTTTTAATGGCAAATTTAATGTACAGCTTTTAGAAAATATTAGATTTTTTGAAGGTGAAAAAAGTAATTCTGCAAAGCTTGGAAAAATATTAGCAAGTCTTGGTGATATTTATGTTTTTGATGCTTTTGGTACTGCACATAGAGAACAGGCATCTACGCACTCAGCAATAGAACAAGCAAACATAGCATGCGCAGGCTTTTTGCTAGAGAGAGAAAACAGGAATCTAACGAAAGTCCTCAATAATTATGAAAATCCATATATTGCGGTTATTGGAGGAGCAAAAGTATCAACTAAGTTAGAACCAAAAGTAGATAATTTAATACTTGGAGGTGGAATGTGCTTTACATTTCTCAAATCACAAGGTTATGAAATCGGTGCTTCTTTATGTGAAGATGAGTTTTTAAATACTGCAAGTAAATTACTTCAATCTTCAGATGGAAAAAAAATAATTTTACCAGTAGATTTTGGTGTTTCTAATGACATACTTTCAAGTTCTAGAGTAGATAAACCATTAGAACTTATTGAGAGTACTGATATTGGGGTTGATATTGGTTCAAAATCTGTAGCATTGTTCAACGAAATAATTCATACATCAAATACAATATTTTGGAATGGACCGATGGGTGTTTTTGAAAATAAATTATTCGAACAAGGAACAAGAGACTTATCTGAAACAATAGCAAAATCTTCAGCATTTTCTATCGCAGGCGGTGGAGAAACACTATCAGCCATTAATAAGTATATTAATACAGATGATGTATCATATTGTTCTACGGGCGGAGGCGCTTTTTTAGAATTTATGGAAGGTAAGACTCTTCCATCAATAAGTGCTTTAAACGCTAAAAATACGGAGAGATAGAATGACACTAGAAGAAATAGCAACCTACATAGTTTCAGATGGCAAAGGTATTTTGGCAGCTGATGAAAGTAATCCAACTTGTGGTAAAAGATTTGATACTATCAATGTTGAAAATACTGAAAACAATAGAAGAGATTATAGAGAAATGCTCTTTCGGTCTAAGGGGATGAAAGACAATATCGGAGGCGTTATTTTATTTGATGAAACACTCCGACAAAATGCTATTGATGGTACTCCCCTTAGAAAAATAATCGAAGATCAAGGTGCCCTTCCGGGAATTAAAGTGGACAAAGGGTTGATCCCTTTCAAAGAAGGTTCTGATGAAGTTGTTACACAAGGGTTAGATGGATTACATGAGAGATGCATTGATTATGATGTCCTTTTTAATGCTAAATTCACAAAGTGGAGAGCTGTTATTAAAATTGGAGATGGGATTCCTACTGATGAATGTATTGAAGCAAATGCCAAAGCTCTTGCTGATTATGCTTGGCTTGCACAAATCAATAACATGGTCCCAATTGTTGAACCAGAAGTACTTATGGATGGCGATCATACAATAACAGAATGTTTTGATGCTTGTGCAAGATCTTTTTCGGCATTATTCAATGCATTACAAAAAAGGGAAGTTGATAATTCAGGATTACTTCTGAAACCAAGTATGGTTACTCCTGGGTCTTTATGCAATCAAAAGGCAACCATCCAAGAAGTTGCAGATTTAACAATAAAGTGTTTAAAAGAGAATGTTCCTTCTGAAGTTCCTGGTATAACTTTTCTTTCAGGAGGCCAATCAGAACTAGAAGCAACAGCTCATTTAAACGCTATGAATAAAGAAAAAGATTTGCCATGGAAACTC
>LULW01000323.1_pt1 | contig 14016 bp, 15 predicted proteins | sample 729531 | NCBI WGS metagenome assembly LULW01 (sample SAMN03860279, study PRJNA289734) | marine metagenome | biome: seawater column; feature: ocean; material: water; isolation source: Red Sea water column Station 108 - depth 10m | place: Saudi Arabia: Red Sea | collected 2011-10-15 | depth 10 m | reverse complement strand
ATTTACAAGATAGGGCATTACTTTTTTATAAGAATCAAAAAAAGAATCCATATTTACTACCAAATCTTTAATGACAGGTAGGCCTCTGATAGGTTCAATTTTAATTGGTGTACTAACTTCTTTAACAAGAACCTGACAAGCAAGCATGTTTTCCCCATTAACAACCATTGCATCAGATCCACAAACTCCGTGAGCACATGATCTTCTAAAAGCTAAACTTCCATCATCAAACCATTTAACTTTGTGAAGTAAATCTAATATTCTCTCATCAGGATCAGCTTCGAGGATGTATTCTTCCCAGTGACCTTTTCTATCTGTCTCAGGGTTATATCTTAAAATGTTAACTTTGACATCCATTAATATTTTCTTTCCTTAGGTTCATAGTTTCCAAGTTCAACATCTTTATATTCTAGCTTAACTGAATCTCCATTCTTAAATGCAAATGAGTGCTTAAGCCAATTTTTGTCATCCCTCTCTACATGATCGACCCTTGAATGTGCACCTCTACTTTCTTTTCTATGAAGTGCGCTAGCAACAGTTGTATCTGACATGTCTAGTAAGTACTCAAGCTCAATCGCTTCTAAGATTGAACCTATCAGAGGCCTACCTGTCATTAAAGATTTGGTAGTAAATATGGATTCTTTTTTTGATTCTTATAAAAAAGTAATGCCCTATCTTGTAAATCTACTCGAATTCTTGGAACTGAAAACTCAAGGCTATGATCTTTTTCCATTAAGTTTTCAATTTTATTAGTTAGATCTTCTGCAGCATTATCAGAGAGTGCCATTGGTTTAGTTGATGAAACATAGTCAACCATACTTTGTCCTGCCCTCTTTCCAAAAACTACTATATCAAGGAGTGAATTAGTACCTAGTCTATTTGCTCCATGCACACTTACACACGCTGATTCTCCAGCAGAATAGACTCCTGGAAGCACTGTGCCAGTGGCATCGCTTAAAACTCTAGCATTAACATCTGTTGGAATACCTCCCATAGCGTAATGTGCAGTTGGTTGCACCGGAATAGGTTCATTAATAGGCTCAATTTTTACATAAGTTCTTACAAAATCAGTAATATCGGGCAGTTTTTGCTTGATTGTTTCAGCACCAAGGTGAGTTAAATCTAAATATACAAAATCATTATTTGGTCCAGCACCATTTCCTTCACTAATTTCTGTAGCGATTGCACGAGAAACCATATCCCTAGGTGCTAGGTCTTTGATTGATGGTGCATATCTCTCCATAAACCTTTCACCATCTTTATTCCTTAAAATACCACCTTCTCCACGGGCAGCCTCAGACAACAATATTCCGAGTCTATATATTCCAGTAGGGTGGAATTGATAAAATTCCATATCTTCAAGAGGTATTCCTTTTTGATATAAAATTCCAGGACCGTCACCAGTGAGTGAATGAGCATTCGAGCTAACTTTATAAATCTTTCCGAAACCTCCTGTTGCAAAAGTTACTGCTCTAGCTTCAAAAATATGTATATCACCTGTTGCAATTTCATAAGCAATTACACCTTTACAAACGCCGTCATCGATTTTTATATCCAGAACTTGAAACTCATCAAAAAAAGTAACACCCATTGACACACATTTTTGATACAAAGTTTGCAGAATCATATGACCGGTTCTGTCGGCAGCATAACATGCTCTAAAAGCTGGTGCCTCACCTTCTTTTACAGTATGTCCACCAAATCTTCTTTGTGCAATCTTTCCATTTTCTAATCTACTAAAAGGCAATCCCCAATGCTCTAGCTCAACAACAGAATCTATCGCTTCTTTACAGAGGATATCTACTGCAGGTTGATCTGCTAAGTAATCAGAACCCTTTACAGTGTCAAAAGCATGCCAATTCCAATTGTCTTCTTCTACATTTGCTAAAGCAGCACTCATACCACCTTGAGCAGCACCAGTATGAGATCTTGTAGGGTAGAGTTTTGTAATTACTGCGAGTTTCATGTGAGGAGCCGCTTCAATCGCTGCTCTTAAACCTGCTCCACCGGCTCCAACAATTACACCATCAAACGAATGCTTTATAACTTTCATACTTCCCTCACAAATGCTACCAATACATAAGTTCCTAATACAAAAAATGCAGTTGATGTGAAGTACAAACCGTAAAGAGCAAGTTGCCTGAATGTTTTGTTTGCAATATTGTCGTGCATCACAATTCTAAGCCCATTCGTTCCGTGAAGAATACTAAGTGTTAATAAAAGCCAATCAAAGGTTCTCCAGTAGGGTGTATCCCATCTAGCTGCAACAAATTCGTAATCTAGGTTCAATGTGTCATTAAAGACATGCATTATAAACATATGCCCAGCAGCTAAAAGAACTAAAAATAAACCACTTATTCTCATAAAAAACCAAGCATATAGTTCAAAATTACTTCCACCAATAGGTGGAGTTCTTCTTCCCCAGTCAGTCCTCTTTACCGATTTCACTTTGTTTTCCAATCTGGTAATGGCCTTACCATGCAGTCAACCACAGTTGTTCCAGCAGAACTTTTTTCTAAGCAGAGTTCAAAATAAGAATCTATCATTTTGTATGTTGTAGGAACAAATATTGCAATAAATACAACCACCGCAGTTATGTTTAGTGCTTTTTGGTAATCAGATCCTTTGCTCCAAAGATCAACAGCAATAATTCTTAAGCCGTTGATTGCATGAGCTAAGACAGCAGCCATTAAGCCGACTTCTCCAATTCTAAAATAAAAGTTTTTGTATATTGCCTCAGCTCCTTCGTATATTTCGGGTCCAGCCAAGATAAGTGCTGTAGATATAATGTGAAGCAAAAGATAACCAAATAATGCAACTCCTGTAATCCTGTGGAAGAGGTATAACCACATACCGGTCCTTCCTTTATAAACAGAACCAGTAGACACAATGTTTTGATTTTGCATTATTTAATTATCCTATATTCCCAAAATAACTAATAATTATTTAGACAAATCACCTCTTGACAATCAGATATTGATGTAATAAATTACACTTATGTAATTTACTGTAAGGAGCAGGGGTGGAGTTAAAAATAATAGATGAACTAATTGGCGGAATGCCTTCTTGGACTGAAGAAGCAAATTGTAAAGGGGCAGACGCAGATCTATTTTTCCCCGAAAGAGGAGCATCCACAAGAAAAGCAAAAGCAATATGCAGAGCTTGTACAGTACAAGATGAATGCCTTGAATATGCAGTCGAACAGTCAGAAAAGTTCGGTATTTGGGGAGGCCTTTCAGAAAGAGAAAGAAGACGTATTAAAAGGCAGCGTGCAGCTGAATTTGATGTCAGAGATGTAGGTTAAATACCAAAACTTTCTGAATATTCGCTGAAATCTCTTTCAACACCTATTTCATCGCTTTTAATTATTTCTGTGATTACGTTTTCTTCGTTTGTAATAAATGTATATCTTAAAGATATTCCTGCACCATCATGAAAACATCCAAATTTTTTAGCTGTTTCACCATGCGGCCAGAAATCAGATAAGATAGGAAACTCAATATTGTAATGTTCAGCCCAAGCTCTATTTGTAGGGCTCGCACCTACTGTTACTAGCACTGTATTTGTATCTTCTTTCATAAAAGATTCTTGATAATCTCTTAATTCACAAATTTCTTTATCGCAAACACTGCTAAATGGGAATGGCATAAAGACAAACATTGTTTTTTGGCCTAAGAAGTCTTTGTCGCTGTATTTGGTTTTATCGTGGTTGTATAACTCAAATTCAGGTATCTGATCTCCGATATTTAATGACATATGTAATATCCTTTCTTAATAAATCAATATTAGCGAATTTAAATTTAAATAGGAGGTAATGAAGTTCTAGCTGCCCAAGAAATTGGGTCTTCAATTTCTGATGAAGAAGGAATAAGATCGATGTTTGACAATATGTCTAAAGTTGAATATTGACTTTCACTTTCGACTAAGTAATTTACGAAATCTTCTGATTTCTCATCATAATTTGAGATCTTGTTCTCGAAATCGCTTACAGTATCATTTGTTCCTACTAGATCTAAATCTGTTACTAGATCTATAACGCTTGGATCGATATAATTTAAAAAATCTTTAGTAGTACTTTTGATTACTTGTCTATAAAAACTTAATGGCGCAAAAATTGAATCGAATATTGAATCAAAATTGATGTTGTTTAGTTCCGGCATATTTGAAAACATTTCTTCTGGATTTGAAAAATTTGCTGGATCTAAATCAGGCTTCATTTCACCTAAGCTTTCAATTAAGCTCTCGTTACTTTTTTGCATTTGTTCAAGAATGAATAAAAAAGGTGCATTAAATTTTCCTAAAGAAAGCGCAATAAATTCCAGAGCCATTAAAGCCATAGTGGCTTCTTTATCATCAACTTCAAATTTAGTAATTCTAGATTCAAAATTTAATTTGTTAATTGCAAGACTCTTGCTTCTTGGCAGAACAACTCCAAAATGACTAAGCCCCCAGGTATTCTTACTAAGGAAACCAGAAATATTTCCAAGCTGCATACCAATTAAAGATGATTGTGCTCCAGCTAAATTGAATGGACTTGAGTTTGCTATATTTAAATTACTAAAATCAAAATGTTTTATAGAATCTAAAAACCAATTTCCATATTCTTTAGAATTTAGTATTTGCAAATTTTCAATACCTTCATAGGGAATATCTAAAGACTGGTTGTTTAGTTGGATTGCTCGAAAAATCTCTTCATAATTCATCTCACTATTAGAAAACAGAAAACTATCTTCAGCTTCTTTATTGATATGATTATTAATTTGAGATGCTAAGTTCCAATTAACATCGCCATCATCATTATTAAACAGATTAAATAATTGGGAAAAAATATCGTCAGACATCTGAAGGGCGTAGATCCAACTCAAAAACAAGCGATATTGTTTGTGAGTTTCTTAATATTTCGATTTCTACTGTATCACCAGCTCTTTTTTGCCTTAACACTGTAATTAGACCGTCTAATGTTTTTACATTTACTCCATTAATTTTTTTAATAATATCGCCAGCTAATGCACCAGCTTTTCCAATCGCAAATACTTCATTTCCTGGACCATAGAGTTCTTGAATTATGACTCCAGAGAACACCCTTGCTCCATCTTCCGCTGTCTCAAAATGCTGCGCGCCTAAAATTCCAAGAAAAGCATGTAAGATTCGTCCCTCTTTGAGTAAATCATCAGCTATCCCCAGTGCTAAATTGACTGGAACTGCGAACCCTAATCCTTCTGCACCCACATCAGCAGTAGCAATAGCAGTAGTTATACCAATTAGCTCTCCATTACTATTTATTAAGGCCCCTCCACTAGACCCTCTTGTGATAGGTGCATCAGTCTGAATCAAGCCAAATAAGGTAACTCCCGAATTCATAGCCTCGCCACCAACATCAAGCCTTCTTTCTAATGCTGAAACAACCCCTGTTGTTACTGTAGGAGCAGCACCCAAGGTTAGTGGATGGCCAATAGCAACTGCCAGATCTCCAACCTTAAGGACATCACTATTACCAATTGAAATTGGAACTAAATCTGATGCAGAGATTTTCAATAATCCAATATCTGTTAACCTATCAGATCCAATAATCTCACTTTCATACATCCTTCCATCTTCAAATACAACTCTAACTTGGGTTGAGTTATCAATAACATGGTGATTAGTCATTATTAAACCGTCATCAGAAATAACAACTCCTGAACCCCCACCATTTGGTAGAAATTCTCCACCTTCTGACATATTTCCAACTTGAACTTGAACAATTGTTTTTGTAGCTAGTTCTGCTATGGATACTATTTCTGTAGAGTCAACTCTTGGCATTACTAATTCTTTTTCAGTAACAGTTTCTGTTATAGTTACAGGTTCAGGAATTACAATCTCTTCTTCATCGAATAACCCAAATAGAAATAAAAATGATAGAACTATTCCACTTGAAATTAATGATGCTCCAAAAACAATATTTATAGAGCTTTTCTTTTTGTCAGATTTTTTTTCAATCAAATCAGAGATGTATTGTTCTTGTTCGAATAGTTCTTGCTGAGAAAAATTTTCTTCATTCATATATCTCATAATAAATAAGCAATAATTGTAACTAATATTTGTAAGCAATATTTTTACAAGGTTTCATGTTAAATTTTTTAAATTTCGTATAGGTTGAAAAAATTTACTCGATTACTTAAAGTAATTAAGTAAATGTTATCTGTTCAAAACCTTGAGGTTGTTTATCAGGATGTAATTCTTGTACTTAGAGGAATATCTTTTGAAATTCCAAAAGGGAAAATAGTAGCCCTGCTTGGAAGTAATGGTTCCGGGAAAACAACTGTTATAAGATCTATAACAGGTCTTTTAGATGTTCAAAATGGAGATATAACAAAAGGTAAGATAACTGTTGATGGTGATGACATTACTAATTTAAATCCATCAAAAATTGTAGAAAAAGGCATTGCACAAGTTATGGAGGGTAGAAGAATCTTTTCTGAACTTTCTGTAGTTGAAAACCTTCGTTTAGGCGGTCACACTAATAGTGCTAATATTCAGAATAATATTGATAGAGTTCTTGATATGTTTCCGGCTCTAAAAGACAGACAAAAAGGTGAAGCGGGTTATCTTTCTGGAGGTGAGCAACAAATGCTAGCAATAGGTAGAGCACTCATGTCTGAACCAGAATATCTCCTACTCGACGAGCCAAGTTTAGGGCTAGCACCTAAGCTAGTGGATCAAATTGCTGAGTTAATCCAGGAGATCAACAAACAAGGAGTTACTGTTTTACTTGTAGAACAGAACGCAAATATGGCATTAAATATTTCAGATCATGGATACATAATGGAAACAGGAAATATCGTCATGGATAATGACAGTAAAAAACTACTTAATGATGAAGACGTTCGAGAATTTTATTTAGGTTTAAATGCTGAAGGAACAAAAAGAAAATCTTTTAAAGACGTTAAACATTATAAAAGAAAGAAGAGATGGTTGTCATGAGCCAAGTATTAAGCTTCAAAGACGTAACTTTAAAATTTGGTGGAATTACCGCTCTTAATTCGGTAAGTTTTGATGTTAACCCTGGCGAACTTTATGCAATAATCGGTCCAAATGGTGCAGGTAAGACATCAATATTCAATTGTATTAGTGGGATTTATAGACCAACAGAAGGTGAGGTTACTTATGGTACAAGTTCTATTCCCGAACTGAGGCCTGATCAAGTAGCTAACCTTGGGATTGCGAGAACTTTTCAGAATATTGAACTGTTTGAGAACATGACTGTAATTGATAATATTTTATTTGGTGCGCATAGCAAATTAAATTATGGAGCAATTTCAAGCCTTTTTTATACAAGAAAAGTAAGAAATAGTGAAAGAGAAGCAAGAGAGATTGCTGAGGACATTATTGATTTTCTTGAGATTGAACAATACAGATATTCATATATCCTTTCTCTACCATATGGTGTTCAAAAAAGAGTTGAGTTAGGAAGAGCTTTAGCAATGAATCCAGAGATAGTTTTACTTGATGAACCAGCTGCTGGTATGAATAGTGAAGAAACAGAGGATATTGCTCGATTTATAATTGATTTACATGAAGAAAGAAAAAAGACAGTAATACTCGTAGATCACGATATGAATATGGTGATGGATATTGCCGAAAGAGTTATGGTTTTAAATTTTGGAGAAAAACTGGCTGAGGGCACTCCAAAAGAAATAGTTGTAGATGAAAATGTTATAGAGGCATATTTAGGAGGTAAGTGATTATGGCGCTAACAATGAACGATATATATGAAATTTTGAAAAATGAAGGTGGAAGAACTCCCTCTGAAAAAGTTATGGAGGTTTCTAAAGATTATCCAGAAAAAATAGCAATGAGATATAAAGTGTTTGGAATTTGGCAAGAAACTACCTATAAAGATTTCTGGTTGAAATCAAACTATGTATCAATGGCTTTACGTTTTTTTGGTGTGGAAAAAGGCGAATCAGTAGCTATTCAATCTGAAAATCGACCAGAGTGGTTTTTTGCAGATGTTGGAACACAATCTATTGGTGCTGTGAGTGTTGGTCTTTACCCAACAAACCCTGCTGCTGAAGTAAAGTATTTGCTTTCACATTCTGAAAGTAAAATTTTATTTGCAGAGGACCAAGAACAGGTTGATAAAGCATTAGACGTAATTGATTCACTTCCACAGTTAGAAAAAATAGTTTATTTTGAAAACAAAGGAATGTATAGCTATGATCACCCTAAATTAATGACTTTTTCTGAATTTTTAGATATTGGTAAGGGTGAATATGAATCTTATCCTGAATTTGTTGAAAATGAAATTAAAAACCTAGATGACAATGACGTTGCCATTATGGTTTACACTTCTGGAACTACCGGCCCCCCAAAGGGCTCAATGATAACTCATGGTAATTTACGATGGGTAGCAACTCAACTTCCATATTTTCCAATATCTAATAATTTAAGTGAAGGTGATTCCCAATTTCTATCATATCTACCACTTTGCCATGTTTTTGGAAGGCTAATTGATTTATTGATAGGAATTCATTTGATGGCAACTATAAATTTTGCGGAGTCTATCGATACAGTGCAAGCAGATTTAGCAGAAATACAGCCAACAATCTTCCCGGCTGTTCCAAGAATATTAGAAAAAATGCATTCGGGTGCACTTGTTAGGATGAAAGATGCTTCATTTATAAAAAGAATATTGTTCAAATTTTCAATGTATTTGGGTGATATTGCAGTTGAGAGAAAACTAAACAAAAATTTTGATGATTTATTAGCAAAGATTCTTTTATCAATAGGTTATATTTTATCCTTCAGGTCTTTAAGGAAAAAACTGGGTTTGCAAAGAGCAGAATTTGCTGCATCAGGTGCAGCTCCAATTGCGCCTGAAGTACTTAAATTTTTCATGAGTATTGGTGTCCCTTTGTTCGAAGCTTATGGAATGACTGAAAATTGTGCTTATGCAACTAGTAACAGCCCTGAAAATATAAAAATAGGTACGGTCGGAGTTCCAGCTCATGGTGTTGAATTGAAGCTTGCAGATGATGGGGAAATTTTAATTAGGAGTGGTGGAGTATTTAAAGGGTACTTTAAAGATGAACAAGCTACAAATGAAACTATTGACAAAGATGGATGGCTTTATACAGGTGACGTAGGGACTTATGAAGGTGATTTTGTGAAAATTGTAGATAGAAAAAGAGATATTATCATTACAAGCGGTGGAAAAAATGTCTCACCATCCGAAATAGAAAATAAAATAAAGGTCTCGCCATTTATTAAAGAAGCAATTGTAATTGGTGATAGAAGAAAGTTTCTTTCTGTTCTAATTGGAATAGAATTTGATACCGTATCCAACTGGGCATTAAGAAAAAATATTCCTCATACAACCTATAGGGACTTGTCTGAAAAGCAAGAGGTAAATGATTTAGTATGGAGAGAAATTTCAAAGGCTAATGAAAAGACCTCATCTTTAGAAGTAAGAAAATTTCGAATGATTCCTAAAGAATTAGATCATGAGGAGGGTGAGCTTACTGCGACTCAGAAAGTAAAAAGAAATGTTCTGATTGAGCAATTTAGTGATTTGATTGAGGAGATGTATTCTTGACAACATTTTTGCAAGCTACTGTTGAAGGGTTATCACTGGCATCTATTTATTCTTTAGTTGCTATTGGTTTTGTTTTAATCTACAAATCAATGGATGTTTTAAGTTTTGCTCAACCAGCCTTAGCTGTTGTCGGAGCAGGGCTAATAAGTTCACTAGCTGTTGATAGGGGTGTCCCTTTTTGGTTAGCTTTGTTTATAGGTATTTCATTAACAGGTGTTTTGGGGCTTATTGTTGAAAGAACTTTCTTGAGACCAATGGTAGGTGAGCCAGTATTTTCTGTAGCTATATTAACAATAGGTATTGATATATTATTGAGAACTACCTTAGACAATTGGATAGGCCTTAACCCAAGATATATGGGTGATCCATTTCCAACATTTGGAAACTTTGGTTCAGCACAACTTGGTGAGGTGACTATTAAATATCTAGAAATTGCTGCGTTAGCCACTGCAATTTTCATTATCATTTCGTTGAATATATTTTTTAGAAAGTCGAAATATGGCGTAGCAATGAGAGCTACATCATTCGATCAAGAAGCAGCCCTAGCACAAGGCATTAATGTTGGAAGAATATTTGGACTTGTTTGGTTTATCGCTGGAATTTTAGCTGCTTTCGCAGGGTTTTTTATTACTGGTGGCTTCAACACGCTATCACAAACAAGTTTTGTTGTTGCTTTAAGAGCTTTACCAGCAGTTGTTATTGGCGGTTTAGACTCAATTCCTGGAGCAGTAGTTGGTTCAATAATTATTGGATTAACACAGGGGTATGTTGCTTACTATCAGTATGATTTCGAAAATTTAACTGGTATAACATTAGGAAATGGTTTCTCATTAGTTGCACCCTATATAATCATGTTTGTTATTTTAGTATTAAAGCCTGATGGCTTGTTCGGCACAAAGGAAGTTGAAAGAGTATGAAAAGTAGGCCAAATCTTTATACTGACTATGACAAAGAATCTGCAATATTTTCAAATAATACTCAAAAATTTTGGTTCGCTGTTTTATTTTTACTATCAGTATCTCTTTGCTTTGTAGCAACAGATTATTGGATTTTACTTATATCGAGGTCACTAACTTTCTCAATAGGTGCCTGGGGGATAAATATAGTTTCTGGGTTAGCAGGACAAATTACATTAGCCCATGGATCATTTATTGGCATTGGTGTATATACAGCAGCAGTATTAGGAGGAGCGGCTTCAAGCAGCGTCTGGGGCTTAGAGCTTGATATGTTAATTTGGCTACCAGCAGCTGGAATTGTAGCAGCACTTTTGAGTCTCATTTTGGCCCCACTAGCAGTTCGACTAAAAGGTTTAAACTTAGCCTTAGTAACTCTTGCATTCCTATTTATTTGTTCACATATTTTTTCAAACTTTATATCAGTTACCGGTGGAGCAGGTATAGGTAGGAAGGTGGCAAAGCTTGTACTTTTTGGAATCAATCTTGAGGATGGATTAGTATTTGGTAATTTCTTACTTGAGAAAAATCAAATTCAATATTTAATGTGTTTATTTCTATGTATGATTATGGGTTTTGGTTTTAAAAACATTGTACGCTCAAGAGCAGGAAGGGCTTATGCGGGAATTCGTGACGGGGATATTGCAGCTGAAGCCCTAGGAGTAAATTTATTTAGATATAAAGCTAGCGCATTTGCTCTTGCTAGCTTTTATGCTGGGGTTGGTGGAGCTATGGCATCTACAATCTCGGGTGGTGTAGAACCAGGCTCATTTAATCTATTATTTTCTATTTTGGCTGTTGCAATAATTGTGATTGGTGGTGCTGGAACAGTATTAGGACCTCTTTTTGGAGCATTCTTTTTTATAATGGCACCAGGCTTTATTCAATATATTTTGAAGATAACACACTTAACAGAATCAGCGTTACCGCTTAATTTAGGCCAAATAGAAGCTATGCTTTTCGGGCTTTGTATAATCTTATTTTTGCTATTTGAACCAAGAGGCCTATGGGGTATATGGTTTAGGTTACGTAATTATTTTAAAGCTTGGCCTTTTTCCTACTAGATTATCAAAAATCTACTAATCTTTAATTATTAGTACTAATTAATCTAAGGGGGAGTAATGAAATCATTGCGTAAGCAAGGAATCATTCTATTTACTATTCTTGCCCTTGTTTTAGTAGCCTGTGGTGGTGACGCTGCTGAGGAAGAAGTTGTAGAGGAAGCAACGCCTGAAGTTGTTGAAACTCTAGACTCGCCTGCAGTAACAACCGCACAATCTGTTAAAACAGGAGTGGGAGTAACTTCAGACCCATGTCCAGAAGCTGTTGGATCATTTCCAACAGGTGCAGACCCATCCAAGGGCTGTATTTATCTTGGGCTCATAAATGACTATACAGGTCCTTATGGAGCACTAGGTCCAGCACTTGAGCTTGGACAAAGAGCATTCTGGCTATGGGCAAACACAGCTGGCGGAGTTGGAGACTACAGCGTAACCATTGTTGAAGGTGGAGACGCACAATACAATCCTGCAAGACATCTAGAGGTTTATAATACTCAAAGAGATAGTGTTGCAGCATTAGCTATGTCTTTAGGAACACCGCAAACTTTATTTATTCTTGATGAACTAGATAAAGGTTGGAATTCTTGCTTATGCAGGTGAGTATGGAGATGACTATGCTGCAGGTGTAAGAAAAGCAGCAATAGCAAACGGAGTAACAGTTGCATGGAGTTATTTACCTCCAGCTACTGAATTCGACGTCGCACAAGCAGTTGGCTTAATGGTTACACAACCAGTCGATGCATATTTCCCAGCTTTAGGACCTCCAGCAATGGCACAAGTTGCTGGTGGTGCTTTCCAACAAGGAATAACGCCAATAGCTATGATGGCAGCTCCATCATTTAACGACAGTTTCGTTAGAGAAGGATTTGCTTTGGCACCGTTATTTACTTCTGGGTCAATGTATGTAACAGCTTTCACACAACCGTATGAAGCTGATACACCAGGTCATGCAGCTATGAGAGCTACTTTTGAAGCAGTGGGTCAAAACACAGGTAACTTGTTTGTTACAGCTGGTTGGACATCACAGTATCACTTAAGAGATGTACTCAAAGCCGCTATAAAAGGTGGAGATTTAACAAGAGCAGGTATTAGAAGAGCAGCAGCTAATGTTGATGTTAGTTCTGATCAAATGATGCCTATAAAAAATCTCGGTCGTGATGGAGGTCAAACAGAAACATATGTTGGAGTTCCTACAGCAGATAATTTGAGTGGTATTAACACACTTGCTTGGCCATATATTGGGCCAACAGCCGCAAACACTGATTGGAGTGCGGGCGCTTGTAGTTAATATTTAACTATTTGATATAAAGAGCCGGTACAATACCGGCTCTTTATTTTTTTTTAAATCTAAAATCTTTCTATGTACAATTTGTCAAAAACAAACAAAAAAATACTTATTTCCTTTTTAATTATTTTTATAACAATTTCATCCTTATCCCTTGTTAAGACAGATTATTACTTTATGTCTCCAGGACCTCCTTATCAGTGGGAAATAGAATATGTGGAAATTAATAGTTTTGATTTTGAAGGTAATCTTTATCAACTAACTGTGAGGAGAGATGAAGCGAATGCGCTAATATATGCTTGGTCTTTAATCAATGATTCATATGATTTATACCCAAGAGAAGTAATTTTACCTGATGGTGTTACTCCTAAAGAACTTAGTGAAATTAGCATCCAAAATATGAGAACATCTGAAAATGTTGCCATTGCTGTAGCTTTAAAGAATGTGGGTTATGAAATAAGTTCAAAAGGTGATGGAGTTTCAGTAGTGGGCCTACTTGATGACTCACCAGTGAAAGAAAAGTTAAAAAAAGGAGATTTACTGAATTCAATTAATAATAAAGAAATTAACTCTACAACTGAATTCATAGCTACCTTAAGAACCTACAGTATTGGAGAAACTGTTTCTATTGGTCTACTTAGAGAAGTAGATGGAGAGTTAAAGCAAATGTTTGTAGAAACCACTCTTATAGAACATGTTGAATATGAAGGAGAACCTATGGTTGGATTTCTTGCTACAACTGTAAATGAAAGATTTGACTTTCCATTTGAAATAGATATTAAAACAGGAAATGTTGGAGGACCTTCAGCAGGCTTAATGATGGCTTTAAATGTATACAATAATTTAATTCCAGAAGACATAACAAACTCTATGATTGTTGCTGGAACTGGCACAATTGAAATTGATGGTTCTGTAGGACCTGTCGGTGGTATCAAGCAAAAAATAATTGCTGCAAAAAGAGCTGGTGCAGAACTAATTCTTGTTCCAGTAGCGAATTTTGAAGAGGCCAAACCATTTGAGGACGACAAAACAGCAATAGTAGCTGTTGATTCTTTCGATGAAGCATTATCAGTTATTTCGCAGTATAGTTCACGTTAAAGACGAGAGATAAATAATATATAAACATGGTCAATATAGGTG
>LULW01000452.1_pt1 | contig 14032 bp, 19 predicted proteins | sample 729531 | NCBI WGS metagenome assembly LULW01 (sample SAMN03860279, study PRJNA289734) | marine metagenome | biome: seawater column; feature: ocean; material: water; isolation source: Red Sea water column Station 108 - depth 10m | place: Saudi Arabia: Red Sea | collected 2011-10-15 | depth 10 m | reverse complement strand
ATCAACTGCTATGCTAGTAGCACCTGCATCAGCACCGCTTGGTTCATTTACTGCTAGTGTATTACTTGTAATACTACCTGCTGGATCTGACAAGTGTGGAAGATTAACAGCAAATTGGTCAAACTGTCCACGTTGACTTGCTAAAAAGCCCATTACTTCTTTGTAATCTGCTATGCTTAAAATTGGCGTTTGTATTGTAAAACTAAAAAACTGTTGTCCTTGGCTTTTTACTTGTCTTCTACCGCTTAAACTAGTAGTAACAATATTTGGATGATTGTTTTTAAAATTTAACGCTCTTACTTTGTTACTTGGGAATGTTCCGCTCATTGTTACTCCTTAAAAGTTTGGTCTGTTACCTTTTTCTTGTATTGCTTGTCTTACCATATTAGTAATCATAGCCCTACGTTGAACAATTAATTCATCAACACTTCTAGCATCTGTTGCATCAATGTTAAAGTTTACATTAACAGGTCTACTGTCTCCAAATGCATCATTCGCTGTTATTCTACCTGTTGCTCCTGGTGTAAACAGTTCCGGACCGTTTTCTCCTACTATGTAACTGTCACTAGCACTAACAGGTCCACCAAATCGTCTACCTTGATATCTACTGTTACTAATAGCCGCTATCTGAACAGCACCAGCGGCACCAATTATACCTGCTACTGCCAAGTTAAACGGAAACGGAATACGTCCTAAAGCGTTTGAAACACCAAGTGCTGTATTCTGTATAGCAACAGCCAAGTTGTAAGCCTTCATTAATTGGAATGCTTTCTTGTTTTGTGTGCTTAAAGCGTTTAATGTATCTAAACCTGCTTTTTTAGTAAAGTCAACTAGTTGTTCGTTACTAAACTCACTAAAGTCAAGTTTAGCATATTCACCTTTTTGGAATATGTCAAATTGTTTTGTAAAGTTTTGTTGCTCTATACGTTTCATTGCTTGAGCGTGACGTTCGTGTTCACGTTCAATCATTTCGTTACCTTGAGCACGTAATTCTGTGTTTATGCTTATAAATCTTTTTAAGTCTCTAATACGTTGGTCGTGCATACGTTCTTCTTGTTCACGTTCAGTCATTAACGCTTCCATTGTGCTTTTTACACGACTGTTAAATGCTTTTTCGTATTCGCTTATGTTTTTCTTTAACTTACCAATATCTTCATCACCCATACCTGCTTGTTCAGGCGCTTTAGGTGTCGATGGATCCTCAACTTCTTCTCTACGTTTTTTCAAATATTCAGCCATATCTTTATCAACGTTATCTAAAAACGCTCTTATGGCTTTTTCTGCTGTGCCCATTTTAGCAATTTCATCTGGACTAAATTGACTTAACCCTCTTGTAAATCCACCTAGGTTTTCATCATCAACAGCAAACTCTTCTGGTCTTAAAGCATCTTGGAATCCTGCTTTTTCTTTTTCTAGTTCAGCAATATTTTCACGTAAGTATTCAGCATAAGACTCTATTCCTAGTTTTTCTGCCTGGTTAGCAATAAAACTTTTACTGCCAATCATTATGTCAGTAAGTCCTATCATTGCTTTGTTTACTTCACGTTTTACATCATCAAAAAATGCTGATATAGTAACAAGCAACAGTTTACCTTTGATACCCATTAACATAAATCCAATTAAGCCTACACTTTTAATAACTGGATCTAGTCCATTAAACATATCAATAAGATTACCTACACCATCAGCAACAAAATTGAATATTGGAGTAACAGCATCTATAATCTGTGCTGTTCCAATCATTGCTGTTTTAGCCGCATGGACAATACCATCACCTATCGCCGCTGCCGCTGTTTCAATATCCCCAAATCTATTTGTTAATGCTTCATTTACATTTTTAACAAGTGCTTTTAAAAAATCAAATGGTGCTGTGTCCATCACTTGTTTTTGGAATTGTAAGAATTTGTCTTGTATCATCGATACTTGACCTGTAAATGTTTCTGACATTTCCTTTGAAGCACCTACAATAGTAAATGTGCCGTCTTCAAAACCTTTTGTAATAATTTCTTTTGTTTGTTCAGCGTTGTATCTTACGCCTTCTTCAAATCCTAATAGTGCTTTAACACCTCGTTCTCTAAACAAGTCAGCACTAGCAATACCACCACTAAACGATCTTTGAATTTGTTCTGCCGCTGTAACAAAGTCTAGTCCTGATGCTGTAGCAATATCACCTGTAATTTGTAGTAGTTGATTTAATTCGATAGTAAATGTGCCGTCTTCAAAACCTTTTGTAATAATTTCTTTTGTTTGTTCAGCGTTGTATCTTACGCCTTCTTCAAATCCTAATAGTGCTTTAGAACCTTCTTTCGCTGATCCTGTAATAAACTTTAACTGTATACCTAACTGCTCAAATGTTACTGCTGTATCCAAAAAGCCTTTAGCAAATTTGATACCACCAACTGCTGCAGCCACACCTAATGCTAAATTACGTAACCTATTGAATCCATCATTAATGCTGTTAGCACTACGTGAAATAGTGTTGAGTTGTGTATTAACCTGTTTTAAACTAGCCGCCGCTTTATTTCTTGCGACGATGTCTATTGTTTGTGTGGGCATTTTTGACGGCCTCCTGTTCCATTACAAAATAAGCGGCCCATAAGTTAACTTCTAGGACAGAGAGGGCCATTACTTCTTCTATGCTTTTGTGTAGTTCTTTTGCTATACGCATAATAAGTTGTAAATCCCTATCCTCTTTTAGTTTTTTGATACAGCCTCAAAATCCACAACATCAGTAGCGTTGATTTGTGTTACTACTCTTGTAATAACAGTTGGATCAACTTCATTTATAAATGTTGTTTTGTCATATTTTGTAAAAAACGGTTTACCGTTTTTATCCAATGCTTTTTGGATAAGTGTTTCAATCAATGCTTCTGTGATTTTGCCCTTTTGGGTTAGTTCAATAATTTTACTTTCAATAGCAAAACTATTGATAGTTTTATAATATACGTCCATATCCCATTCAGCAACGTGTATCTTTTGTAGTTCGCCTGTGAGTTTGTCAGCAAAGTGTTTCCTTGATTTTTCAATTGCACTTTCGGTCATCTTATACTCCTTGATGTTTTTCTAATTGTTTTACCAATATATGGAACATCATTGCTAACAGAGTTTTTGTCCTGCTTCCAACCTCGTGCCGCTCTTCCTGATCTTCTTGGTGTTTGTCTAACTAAATCAGTTTTTAAAACACCTTGAAAGTTAACAATATATTTGTCAATGTTGTCATTGAGTTCTTCTATTGTCTTTTTAGGATCACTAGCACGAAGTTGTAACATTTTGTATCCAATTATACAGAAGCGTATGCGACTGTATCAACTGCTTGGAAAGTAATAGTAGCAGTCACTAAATCATCAACTGTTGATGAAATACTGTGACCAGTTACTAGTCCTTCAAAAGTAATTTTTGCTCTACCGCTTGAATCACCTGTTGGATATAACTCAAAAGTTACATCATCATCAGCAAGTGCTAAACTTTCAATTGTATTTGAATGTCCTGCAAGTTCTTGAGCATCATAAACTACTTCAGCAGTCCCTGTTGCTGTTTCTAAACCTTTTTTGTAACTTCTGTTTACAACAGATGATCCCATAGTAGTATCATCTAGTGCATCAACAGTATGGTCAAAAGTAAAGTTTTTAACTTCAGCAACACTCGTTAGTGTGCCTGCGCTATTATCAATTTTAAGAACGCCTGCGCTTCCTACGTAAGTTGTCATTATTCTTTCTCCTCATTGTTAGTTTCAAGTTCATTACTATAAACAGCCTTTAGGTCTGCTTTTAGTTCCGGCTCTTGTTTTTCAACAGCCTTTGGCTTACTTTTTACTTTGTTAGCCGTAGCCTGTTGTTCTCGTTTTATTTTTTTCCACTTTTCAGCGTCAACTATTATACCCATTATGCTACTCCTGTTCTGTAAGTATAAAACACTTCAAACGATAGTGTTATTTTACCAATGGTTGTTTCAACATCATTTTCAACAGCCACGTTAATCAATTGTGTATTACTAGCATTTGATCCTCGTGTTCTATCTGCATCCAACGCTTCTTCAACTCTTTCAATAATGTTATTACGTTCAATATCCATCATCTCCGGACTTGTTTTAGCGAAACAAACAACCTGAACTTGGAGTGTAGCACTTCGTAGTTGTCCTGACAGTGCTGTTTGACTTTCGTCTTGACGTGTTTCGTCCAACGCTTCAGCATAAGCACACGGAAATTGTGTGTTTGCTAATTGTTGTGGGTCAATTGGTGCCCTTGAAACAAATACAAAACGTGGATCATCAGCATCTGATAAAACAGTAACAATATTTTCTACAATGTCATTACGCTTACTCATTATCTAACCAACTTTAAACGTTCTCTGTGAACACGCTCATTTGCTTCAAATACACTGTCGCTGTCCCAATCATAATAAAGTTCTCTTGAGGATAAATCAAACTCCTCATCAAACCTTGCTTTATAATAGTCCGCCATTTCTTTGAACCTATCGCCGTCCACTTCAAATTTGCTTAACTTTGGTAGTATGTAATAAGCCAAACAGTGATATACACCGCTACGCTTTAGTTGTGATGTGTCTAATTTGTTAGTGTCCATTTCTGTATTGTAGCCACCGCCACCAGCAATAGTTACATCATAAATTTTAGCACTAACTTCAGGCCACCAACGTATTCTTAACAGTCTAAAGATGTCTGTTTCCGAGCGACCAATGTCATCGTCAAAGTTTTGGATTCCATAAGTGTCCACATCAGGCACATAATCCTTAATATCACTAATTGTAAAAAACGCCATATAGCATACCTCCAAGCAATTATAGTGTGGGCTCTAGTCCCACACTATGAATTTAACTGTTATTAGTCAATGTTTCTTTCAACTAATAGTTTAACACCGTGTGTTGGTTGAATTGCTGATGCTCCCATAGTCATTCGCATAACCATGTCCGTTGCTGAGTTTTTAGCATCACGCTGTGTTTCCATCTCAACATCACCTCTTACTGCAACACCAATTGCACTTGGAGCAAATACACCACAAGTTGCTAATTCAGTTGTGTCACTGTCAACAAGCGAACTTTCAAATATTTGAACTCCGCTGATTGATCCGATAAAGAAGTTTTCTTGAACATTCATACCCACGTTGCTTGATGCTTGTGAGAACGAAGTAGTTGATTGACCAAAGCCACCTAATCTTGCTTTCAAGTTATAAGCCGCTCTTGGATCTACCACTGCGTAAAATGGGCCTGTTAATTTGTTAGCACGAAGTGTAGCCGCTGCCTTAAGGATAAGGTCTTCAGTTAACTCTGTGCCTTCAGCACCTAAAGTTCCGCCTGTGAATGAATCAAATGTAGCAAATACTGTGCTGTCCATTTTTTCACCTAAAGCGTTACCTGAGACTGTGCCCAAGTTAGCCATAACATCGCCTGCGGCGCTGTCACGTAGCATATCAGAAACACTGTGATATACAGCGTATTCTTCCATAGTAATTGTTGCTGAAGTTGTGTTAGTTCCTAAAGCCTCTAGTGCTGTGCCTTCAGTTTTTTGAAATGCTGTAGCACCTGCCCAAAGTGGAACTTGAACAACTTTACCTTGATTATTCGCTACTGGAAATACAGTAGTAATTTGTCTTGCGATTGAACTCTCTGCCGCTGCAAATCTAGCATCCGCTAGCAAATTTACAAACAATTCTGAGTTCACCGAAGATGTATTATATACGTCAGCCATTGCTGTCTCCTCTCATATAATTACAGAACATTAAGCACGTTGTGCCTTTTTATATTCTGCATATTTTTGTCTGTGTTCAGGTTTATTCATATCCAATTTTAATGGATCAAAGTCTGCCTGTTTTGTTGATGCTAAATTACCTTTAACATCTGTGCCTGCGGGAGTCGCGGCTACGAAGTGTGGGTTGCTTTGTAAGAAACCACTTACCAATTCGTCTATTCCGAGTCCTTCACCATTATCATTATATCTTACAGAACCAGTCTGTGGGTCAATAACTTCAACGCTACCATCTTCGCCTAAACGAACTTGGTTTTTAAGTAATTGACTAACTTGTTCCGGATTAATGGCTTTATGTAAACTTGCACTGTTAATTACAGCACCATCAACTTTGATGTGTTGTAATTCATTACGAAGTTTTGTAACTTCGTCCTTATGTTTGCTTACGGTAGTTTTAAGCACCTGCTCAAACTCTCCTCGTTTTTTAGCCTCCTCTTGTTGGCGACTTTCTTCAGCCTCAACAAGTTCTTTGAACCTTTCCGGTTCAAAACCAGCATATTTTTTCTCAAACGCTCTTCGCTGTTTTAGAAGACGTTCTTCAACTATTTTATCTAGTTGCTCTTGATTGAAAGTTTTAGTTTCAATCTCATCCTGATTTTCTACATTTGTAGCGGCTTCAGTCGCCTCAACCTGATTTACTTCTTCAGTCATTAGTATCTCCTACTATTGTTATTTATACTTGATAACAGTAAAGGTTTTTTTCACGCCGTTTTGTGACACTAGGTCTTTATCGCTATCAATCATCTCGGATAAATCTACGTTATGATACAGTCTTCTTGTATCGTGAACACATAGCAAACCTCCGGGATTAAGTAAGGTTTTACACGTTTCAACACAATCAGTGACATATTCAGTTGCTAAAACTATACAATCATAGCGTTTATTAACTGTTTTAAGCACTGCTAGTGCTGTATTGCTGTCTGTCGTGTGCCAAACAACATTGGAAATATGATTTGTGTGTTTAGTAAAGTTATTAAACTGTATCTTACAGAACCCTATATAATCTTGAGTGTTTTCATAAACATCTATGTTACGTGCTACTTCTGTAAGCCACGCTGTGCTTCTGCCTAAATCACTTCCTATTTCCAATAAACTTTCTACTTGTTGTATTTCTTTACACAAGTTTGTATAAGCGGGATCATATATTTCACGCCTGTTCAACTTGTGCTCAAAGTTACATTTCCACGGGCGCCAATAGCCTTTTACTGTGCCCGTGTTGTTTTCGTCTTTCTCAATTCTCTTCAGTGTTATTGTTTTGCTCATTGAATTTTGCTATTATTTCTGGATGTAAATCTAATATTTCTTGTTCAGTATAACCACTGTCTAACATCTCTTTTAAGTGTGCTACTAAATCAACACCACTTGTAATTGGTCTGTGTTGGACCATATCTTTTGTGGGTTGTTCTAATATAGCACGTCTATCATCTTCGTCCTCAATTAGTGTATCAGCAATCAAGTTGTCAATTGCTTCTAATAATTTTGGATTCATTGGTTTACTGTTTTTTGCTATCTGAATGTTTTGTAGTGTAACAGCGGCATCTCTTTGGTCAAATGTATTTGGATACTCAACATAACCTGTCCATACAGTATTCTGCCATAAACCAAACAGTCCCCAAAGTTGTTCTTCAGCGTGTGCTAGGTTTTGACTTTTTTCACTTAACTTTTGTGTAAGGATTTTTTGTTCAACTAGCATCGCTACACCACTTAATGCTGTTCTAGTGCCTCTTGCTGTTTCCAAATGTGCCATACGTTCAACAGCACTAATTTTAGTTTTAATACTGTTGATAATACCATCTATGCTCTCACCTGAGGGCTGTAACAAGTAGGGCTTTAAGCCTGGCTCCATATCTTCAGGAACACTAATAACACTGCCTGCGCCCGCTGTGGCTTCTGTCCCAGGAGTTTTTACCAAACTCGGGTGGACACTTAAACGTATGTTTTGTTCAACTTCACTTAATTCACTAAAAATAGCACGTTGCATATCAGCAATATCATTAATATCACTAATACCAATAGCACGTTTTGGACTACGATTATTGTAAACACAAAAAGCCGGGATACGACCTAAAGGATTTGGGACACTGTTTATTACCTCTAGTTCATCGTTATCATAGTTGACCATTACAGTGTCAACTCTATCTTTATAGTATACTCTTTGTATTTGTTCTTTACCTTCGCTGTCTTCAATTAGTCTTAACATTGTTAATTCATAAACACCGTTGGGTTGTTTTTCATAGTTCCAATCTAAAACGTTCTCTGGACTAAACATCGCCACGTAAGGTCTAATACCCTGTGCTTGTTGTTCAGCAAGTGTATAAACTGGTGTTGAGGGCTTGTCCATAACAATCCAAACGTGCCCATATACGCTACTGTAAATGCTAACTTCTCTCATAAAGGCTTCAAAACTTCTACCTTCTAAATCAGCATCTTTTAAGAATGCGTTTACTTCTGTGTCATTTAATCCACTTGTATCACGTTTTATAGTTTGACTGTATATAAAACTTGTATAAGTGTGACAAATATTTTTACATAAATTGTCTAATGGAGTATTGTTAAGTCTGTCATAATACTCACTGTTTGTTTCTAATACGTAACGCTGTAAATACTCGCCCATTTTGAAATCAAACCCACCTGTGTAACTGTCCGCTAGATAGCGCCAATTCTTAATGTAGTGTTTGTATAACGGGTGTGCATTTTGCATCCACTCTTCATTGTAAATCATAAGTGTGTCCCCTTGTTATTATTTACTTTCATCTTAATCCAACGGCCCAACGTTGTGGCTCCGCTCTTTCGTATGCTCGTTTTATTGGATATTCATAGTGTATCAAATAACCAAAAGCATCTGATATATGGTTCCAATCGTTGTTTGTGTCAGGAATGTTAGTTCCTTGTTTGTAACTCATACGCTCTAGTGCTGTTATTGTCATCTTACAAGTTGGATCAACAATAAAACGTATGTCGCCGTTAGCATTCTGTAATAGACTGTTAACAGCATTAATTCTGTCTCTTACGGGTATAGCACGTCTTTTATAGCGTGTAACAAACCCTTCGTTTTCTAATATGCTTATATCTGTTTTACCCATAGCACTTGTTTTGGCTTGTCGTCCCGCAGGATCGGGGAAAGCAATAACACGTTGTGTTGGATATCTGTTTTTAATCTCTTGTGCTAACTGGTGTGTGTCAGCGTTCCATAAAAGTATTTCTTCAATAGCCCATAGTTTATCACCGTGCTTAACACAAATAATAGCACTACAGGGCGAGACGTTAAAGTCCACGCCCACGTATATAATACTTGGAATAGGCCAAGTGTATTTTTTAACGTGTGTTTCTCTTTTAAATGGATAATAAATTACACCTTCAAAACTTTCAAAACTTGCTTCAAACTCTTGTCTAAAAATAACAGGATCTAATGTGTTACGTGCTGTTTGTATTTCATCAGCATCAACTTGTCCGCCTTCTAGTGTAGTAAACTGCCAACCATCCCAATCAGTTTCGTATTTGGCATTGTTGAATAAATCATAACTCCAATTACCAACGCCTTTGGGTGTTCCTGCAAATAAACAATGTCCCTTACGGTCCGCTAGTGAAGGACGAATAACGTGTGTCCAAACGTCTTTGTTTACGTCCGCTATCTCATCTATTACCACAAAATCATTTCCCAATCCACGTAAACTATCGGCTGCGTCAGTACCCTTTAAAATAATACGTGATCCATTTCTTAACTTAATGCTCAGGTCGTGTTCATTTTTACTTTCAACCCAATTCAAACCTGTTAACTTGTCTTTGATAGCCTCCCAAGCAATCTGCCTAGCCATTCTGTATGTGGGCGCCACATACATTACATTACGATTTGGTAAACTAGCAAAACGGCATAGTTCACGTATCGCTAAATGTGTTTTCCCGAAACGTCTGCCCGATATTAAAACACGGAAACGTGCTTTGCTATCTGCTACTGCTCGTTGTGGGTTAGTTAATGGCACTAGTTAATCTCCTAATCATTAAACGGAAGTATTTTATTTTCTTCCTCAAGTTCGTCACGTGGTCCTTGTTCGCTCCATTTAAGTAAATTCTTTGTTAACCAAATTTGAGCAACTACATTCTTTTTGTTAAGAGCACTGTCAATCATTGATTGACGTAGTCTCATTTTTAAATGTGACCTTGCTTGTTTTAGCACGTCACTATATCTTGATCTAATAACACTTTCTGAACAATTAAAAAATTCAGCAATCTCTGTGTTAGTAGCACCAAGTTTAGCAAGTTTAACTACTTGCTCAATATCTATTTCTACTTTAGGTCTACCTGGACCATTACGTTCTTCACGACCTTCTTTTGAATATTGAATATCTGGAAAGTCAACGATGTTGTCTGCTGTTTCCATTATAAACTCCTTGCTTTGACAGTAACTCTAAAAAAGCGTCTGTCAGTAATATTATTCGTAGTAACAATAGTATTTGTTACAGTATAAATGTTCCCGGCTGTGCCTCCTGTGAGCACTGCTGTTGCTTTATAGTTTGTGTTACTATTGCTGTCAACTGTAATTGGATCACTGTCACCTGCGGGTGAAGTAATTGCAAAACTGCTTGTGCTAATTGTATCACTAGCGGGCATCCAATTTGTCCAATCAATAGTATAATCCAACGTTGCTTCAGGATCTTTGTCTATAAAAGCACCATCACGGTCTGCTTGAAAGCCTGTTAATGTTGTCATACGTTTTCCCTTTCTGTTATACTACCACTTACAAACGGTGGAACCGGAACTTTAACAGTTCTTGTTTCACTGCTTACAGTAAACGTTCTTGTTTCTTTTGGAACAATAATAACTCTGCTTTCACTTTGAACTATTCCTGTTCTTGTTTCTTTTAGTGCATTTATTGTTCTTGTTTCACTTAATACTGCTCTTGTTCTAAAAGGATCAGCAAGTGGTGTGCTTGAACCTATAGTTACAATAACAGTGCCTAAATTAATTGTAGCGGAGCCTTCAACTTTTAGTATACCTGTTGTTTCAACTACTGTTGAAACAGGAATGCTTAAATTACCAAAGTATGTTACACTACCATCAACGCCTACATCAACAGCATTAGTTATTTGAGCAACACCTGTTAATAATGTAGCACCTTGTATTTGTGTTACACTAGTTACATCTAATGTTGCTTGAGCACTTAAATTAAATCCTCCAAGTGTTACAATACTTGCTTCACCTGTTATTGTGCCAACGCCGTCTCTAATTACACCTGGACTTATTTCTTTTGTTGACAACACGTCAATAGCACTGTTACCTTGTAGTCTTTGTCTACCTGTTGTTGTTACATCACTTAAACTAAAGACGTCAATTTCGCCTACCTTTTTAGTGCCGCCAACTGGTGTTAGTGAACTATTAGCACGTATAATTAAGCCTTGTTTTTCCCAAGTGTTACCAATGGGCCAATTGTCCCAATCAAATTTACCTGAACCACACTCGTCCCAAGTATATGCTTGTAGTCCTAAATTTACGACTTTTCTAGTAACTGTTGTTGTAACTGTAGTTGAACTAACAACAACACCTGATCCTAAAATAACTTCTGGTGTTGTTTGTAGTGTTGTAGCAACAGCAATTGGTTTGCCCTCTACGTAACTCTCTGCTACGTAGTCTTGCTCAACATACCTACTTAATACACCCTGATGTATAGCCAATGGCTTCTCCTAACAATTAGTCTAGTGTAATTGTTAAATTACCTGCTTGTATTTCAAATGTATCACCATCTTGAACAGTTTTGCTTACAGAAAGTGCTCCATAAAATAACAAGTTACCTGCCCCATATGTAGCACTGTCGTAAACACCAATGTGTGTTACTGTTCCAAAGTTACCACCTGATGCTGCCGCGAATGTAACGTCTCCGCTGTTACTTGCTGAACCGTTGCTAGCCGCACTAAATGTAACTGCCGTTCTAGCGTAACTGTTGGCGTTTGCTACTTCTGTAAAAGTTGGTTCGTCAGTAGTTGATTCCGTTGAATCCAAACTTGTAAAAAGAGCAACTGCTAATGTTGTTGGGCTTGTAAAGTCTCTTGTGCCTTTACCTAAAACGTGGTCCAAAACCTCGTTTTCTAAATAATTGGACATGGACATATTATCTTCTCCTCATTAAAGTTTTGTTATCCCTAGTGTTAAGCCATTACTAGCAGTAAGGGAATTACCTGCTACGGCCCTTTTTATTACAAAGCCTAAGCCTGGAGCAAATCCACTGCTAAATGTGCCTGTAGTAATTGTTTGTTTTTGTAAGTTTACAGCACTACCATTGCTGAATGTAGCATATTCAATAAAAGGACTTTGTATTGGATCACCATCACTTTGTGTTATAGCAAACATACTCAATCCTGCGCTGTCTGTAGTTTCATTACTTGTATAAGTCATATTTTGTATTACTGTAACTTCATATGAACTATTTGCTTCCAACTCAAAACTGCTTAATTCAGCGTGTTGGAAAGTGTTCTGTATTCTATTTAACGGATCATTAATTATATCTAGTGTTCCACTTATTGTGCCATCAAACCTATTGTTACCACCACTACTGCTAACAAAGTAACTACCATTAAATTTAATAGTAGCATCAAAGCCTGCTGTGGAAACTCCAAGTAACATAGCGTTAGTAAATGGCATTAACTAAAATCCAATAGTGCTGATCCATACATATTAGTTCCGTCACTAATAAACACCAATAAATCAACATCGTTTGTGCCTGTTGAAAGTGTTGGTGCTGTGCCGCCTGGAAACTTGTAATCTGATCCACTTGTAATCTGATCCATAAGCAAGTGTTCTATTACCACTGCCATCTTGTTTTACAATAATAACATACGTAGCACCTGCTTGTTGATTTGTTGGATTAGCAAGTGTTCTGTTACCACCTAGTGTAACAGTTGCTACTTGATTGTCCGCTAAATCCCAAGCAATACTACTAGCGTCTGTTAGTGTTGCTAGTCCAAAGTATTGTTGTTTTGTGTAATTACCTACTGTAGCATACGGTCCTGATGTGCTGTAAAAGTCTAGTATAGCATTTACATTGTCAACGTTTTGTTTAATGTCTGAACGAGCACTGCCCGGATTGTCACTGCCTTCGTTCAAATGTGTTGTTCCTGCTTGTGTTGTTGGCCACGCCATATTTTACTCCTTATGCTCTACTATACAATGGAATATATCTTTGGTTACCGTTAACTACTACTTCCATATATTCTTCAAGTGTATATGTGCCTGATGTTGATTGTGTGTCTTGGTTTGTTATTTGGTCAATATTGTTCATAGTAATTTGACCTTCACCTGCATCACCACCAATTGAATTAATTTTAAACAGTTCTTGGTAACCTGAGCCTCTTGCTCTTCTTACCATTAAGATATCACCGTTAGTGTGATTTGCTGTGCTTGGTGTTCCTACTTCAATTCTAACACCACTACCTGTAGCACTTAGGTTTGTTGTTGTAAATGCTACTGTGCCAGCACTTGTAATTGTAACACTTGTATTGTCAGCAAAGTCAACACTACCACCTGTTGACAGTAGTGAACCACCTTCTAGGTCAATGTTCGCTCCGCCTGTCTTTAAAGGGTTACCATTCATATCAAGTTCACCAGCATTGAACGTCATTGCTGAACTGTTAACTGTAGCAATAGTAGTTCCGCTACCTTTTAATCTTACGTTAGCACCAACTAAATCTAAATCTTGATAACCATAACCGTTACCAAAGTGTCCAAATGCTGAAATAGCCGCTGTAGAGAAACCATCAAAAAACATATCAACTCTGTCATTAGTATGATTACCTTGGAACCAAATATTATGGTCACCTTGGAAAGCACCTGTTGGTCTTAATCCAAAGTCATCATCTAAATCAAAATACAACATATGTGTATCAACTTTAGAACTACCACCTGCCGCTGTGTTTGACCTGTATCCAATACCACCTCTGCTTGTGCCTGTGTTAATACTTGTATGTGTGTAGTATCCACCAGCATTTGGCTGTGTGCCTGTTAACTGTATAGGTGTTGATGATTCCGTAAATGTTGGAGCATTGTTTACTAGTATTTGACTAGCATCATCAATTTGATGTGATCCCATATCCAACTTTGTGCCATTTAACATTTTTAATTCTGTTGAAGTTAGCCTCATACCAATATTGTTTGAACCTGCTTTTCTGTTAGCAAACTCTATTAAGCCATCTTCTGTTGTATCTGTATCATCTGAAATCTTTGCTGTAATTTTAGCATACACTACTTCTTGGTCAGCATCATTCTCACCTTTGAACTTTAGTTGTCC
>LULW01000522.1_pt1 | contig 14068 bp, 23 predicted proteins | sample 729531 | NCBI WGS metagenome assembly LULW01 (sample SAMN03860279, study PRJNA289734) | marine metagenome | biome: seawater column; feature: ocean; material: water; isolation source: Red Sea water column Station 108 - depth 10m | place: Saudi Arabia: Red Sea | collected 2011-10-15 | depth 10 m | reverse complement strand
TGCAACAAACGAAACAACAGAAGAAGAAGAACCCAATAGCACAGAATCTGAGGACTCCGAAGTATCAACAGAAGATAGTGGAGAGCAAGAAGATATACAGTCGAAAGAAGTGGACACCAAAGACAGGGTTGCTACAGATGTTGCAAAGGTAGAAACAAAATTAAAAAAGAATTTAAAAGCGATAGCAAAACAAATAGCTAAAGTAACAAAAGAAACAACTCAAAACTTAACAAAAGAGGATTTATTTTTTAAGAACAATACTTTAGACGCCTACAATAAAACACAATTTTATAAATCAAAAGATATATACACAGACCAAAGTATGGCTTTATTTAATCAAATAGACCTAGGCGTCTATAATAAAGATATTTATAGTGGTGTGACTCTTGCAAGTTACACACAAAACGACCCTGTAGAAGTACATAAGGTACAACTACAAAAAGCACAGAGCAAAACTAATAGATTAAAATTAGAATTGGAGGCTATGAAGAATGAAAATAATTGAAAAACTTAGTACATATGCGGCACTGCTTGGAGTTATTGGTGCTATCGGTGGTGGTTTTTACACCTGGGGCCAGTTTAATTCAAGGCTTGACGCCATTGAAGCTACGCCTCCAGTAAATTTAAAACCGTTAAAAGAAAAAGATAAAGAGCTAGAAGCGAAGATTGATGATGCTTTACTATATGCAAACGAATACAAAGTAGATTTAATTGATAGAATTAAAAAGGTAGATGATAAAATACTACCTACAGATTTAACTTTAGTATTTAAAGAGATAGGTAAAGTAAAAGAACAAATAGCTATGCTCAATATACCAGACCCTGTAGAGTTAACACCTATCTATGAGATACTTACAGGTATAGAAAAAACTATAGCAATCTTGTCAAAAGAAAACGAAGTGCAAGATGCAGAGATAGAAGAAATAAAAATACAAAGTAGAAACCCATTAGGAGGATAGTATGCCACACGGTGGTTATCATGGTAATATAGTTGGATTAGGTCAATCTGGTACAACAGGTGGGCCTGCAGGTATGGGTAGTCCACCCCCAAAACCTAAAACTAGTACAACAGGAACAACTTCTGGGCCTGCAGGTATGGGCAGTCCACCTCCAAGTAACAACAACAATAATAATAACAACAATAACAATCAAGGCCCTGTTGGATTAGGTAGCCCACCTCCAAAACCTAAACCTAAACCTAAACCTAAACCAGAGCCCGACCCCGACCCAAAACCAGACGATAATAACAATAAAGACAAAGATAAAAAAACAAGAATAGACGTACGTTTGAATACGCCTACCCGTGGTTTAATTAGATATTTTACTACACCTTTTACAGAAACTAAATTAGATAATAAATTTTTTAAACCAAATGAATTAAATTTTTTAAAAACAAATTTAAAAAATAGTATATTGCAAAATAAAAATTCAAACTCTGGACAATTTATTTATCCTCTTGAAAATGTATCAAGTAATATATTCTCAGCAGCTTTTAATCCAAAAAGCCCTGCAGAAGTTCAAGTATTTAATACTATTGGAAAAGCAGATTATAAGTATGACCCTCAAACAAATGAATATGTTATAGGTGGAAAAACTGGAGGGGGTAAATTTGATTTTGATGCAGAAAGAATTGCAAGAGGGTACTCTGGAAATCAGTTACTATCTGCACTTGCAAAATACACTACAAATTTTTTAAATAAAGGAGGAGATGTAGTAGAAGTTAGATTTCCTGCAAGTGAAATTACAGGAGAAACTAAAGTTGCATCTTTAATGGAGAAATAAACTAATGGCACTACCAAATATAGAAAACGTAACTAGTCAAATATTAAATGAATCTGTTCAAGAACAGCCTGTAGTTAATATGAAAGGAAATGTAACACGGCCAATGCTTGTAGCAGATTTGCTGAAAGCAATGCGTGATGTAAATTTTAGTCAGTTAATTAGTGAATATGGAAGTATGGCAGGAATAACAAGTAACGAAGAAAGGCCTATGACACAATCTTTAATGTCAGAAATGCCTAAAGTTCCTGCATCACCAAAAGATAGAGTAGATTCTGCAGAAAAAACTACAACTGCCCCAATAGTAGATGAAATTGATGAACCTATTAATGTACCAACACCCATGACAGATGCAAAAGAAAATGTAACTTTATCTCCAACAGGAACAGTTGATACAGGTTTAATGTCAGATACTACGCAACAGATTGCGTAAATCGTTATCAAATTTGTGAGAGTCTGCCTTGCAATGATTTACAATAGCAGATACTAAATGGGCATAGTAGTCATCACCTAGTTCTTCTTGAACTGCTTTTACAGGTAATGACTCATGTCTTGTAATTAAATTACCATCATTATTTATTGACACCACAGTACTGAACAATATTGCTTCTTTACTTGGTGTCATTTTTTTTGTCTGATTCTTTGACAAAAGTAGGATTTATTTTTGGGTCTAATTTTGGAAGTTTTGACAGTGCCGCAATAGCTTGTGCAACTTCACCATATGGTTTAGTAAATAAATATTTCATAATTTCATTTACTTGTTCTTGAGTAATTAAATAGTTATGCATTTCCTTTCTCCTTTTTAGAAGTTCTAAATTTTATTTCTCCTGCAATAGCACTATAAGCAGACATGTCTACATAAGTATCATCACTAACTTGACCAAGTTTAGTTCTGGCTACTTTTAATAATGCCATAAGTATTGCTACATCATGTGCATTTATTTCTATATCTAAATATGCTGACCATAATTTTGCAATGTTAGAATGATTATGTAGCTTATCTCCATAATCTTTTTGTCTGTCTCCTTCAACTAAGACATTTGCTTTAGACAAAAATTCTTTTGTTTTCATATTGTAACTAAATCCTTTATTGGAACTAAATATCCTTTTGATGTTAAGTTATCCCCTCCTGGTACAACTCTGTAGTCTTTACTAACTAGTCTTTTTAATCTTGATAAAGGTATGTGCACAGAAAATAAGTGCGTATCTTTTGCACTTACAATTTTAAATATCCATGTATTAGATTTACTTGTACGTATACCACTATCTTTACCTCTTGATTGGAACTCTACATAAACATTGCCTGTTCTATGTGCCATTCTATCTGTTTTTAATTCATATTTCTCAAGAGATTTCATTACCATCTTTTCATGCTTCTTTCCATACGATAAATCTTTTTCAAATTTAGTTATAGAAAAGTCACTCTTTCGTAGTTCTTTTATATCTTCACTTTTATTCTCTTTTATTTTTGTCTTTGTCAATTTAACCTCTTCTTTCGTTCTTCTAACATTTTAACTAAGTCTGCAACTAAATTTTGTTGTGGGTTAGATAGTGACTCTACACCTGCTTCAAATATTAAGTCTGGATTATCTAATGCTAATTTAACCATACCATGTGCTATTGTCAAAGCAATGCTATAATCGCTAGTAAGTGGTGGTATATTAGGTTCAGTTACAGCACAACTAAATCCTTTTTCTGATGGATAAATTGATATAGTTATCCTAGCTTCTCTATCTTCTCCGTTTTCTATCATACTTTTCCTATCATCTTTAAAAAATGTTCAGCATCTAGTATAGCTAGAGGTTGCTGTTTATTCATTTTAATTATTCCAATCGGTGTTTCCCTCTTATCAGAGTTTGATTTTGCTTGGTCTATTATATCATAAATACCTTTAAATGTCTCTTTGTTTTTACACTCAAAAGAGTATGGTATAATTTTTTTTGCAGTGTTAGATAATTTTATATCAGCACCAGTCTCTCCCATTACAGCACATTTAATATCATTCTCATCTAAAAAGCCATTGTTAGAAAATATTTTTAATAACGTATCACGAACCCAGTTCTGTAATCTTCTACCTTTTGCTTTTCTACTCCGAACTGTCGTCATGTTCTTCTCTCCTGTTATCAACTTTAGTGTACCAATAATACTTTGGACTAATAGCTTTTGATTGTTGTTGTGGCAAATACTCTAAGTTTTCCCAACATGCTTTTTTATATGCACAGAACGTGCATTCTTTACCTAGTATTCTATTACCTGTAGGTTTTTTATTAAAGTATTCTTCTTCATCTTCAAATAGTCTTTTAAATGGTGCATCACTATTAAGCACACGTAAATCTTTTTCTACTTGTTCTAATATTTTATTAGATTCTGCTTCATTATTTATTGGTGTCTCTAATACTGACCATTCTCCTGTAGATTTATTAATAACAATCCACCCACCAAAGTCTTTTCCTGTAGCTTTTGAATATAAATATCCTTGTGCAAGATAGCCAAAGCTATCATTTTTAGCAAGAGATTCATATCCTGCTTCTTCTCCAAACTTATACTGAAACGAATAAGGGGATGCACTTTTTATATCCCATATCTTACCCATTATCTCTACGTCATAAGTGCCGTTTATTGCGTCATTTTTAAACGCATGCGTTACTTTTTCTTGCATGCTGTCTATTTTGATGCCAGAAGATTTAAGGATAGCCACAGCTAACGCTTCTATTAAATCTCCTAGTATAAATCTCATCTTAGAATTGTATGCAGGAGTTTCTGCTTTTGCACCCATCTTTTCCATTTGTAATTGACAAAGGGGTCTACCAATAGAACTCATGCGAGGTCTAAACTCTTTTTCTCTTTCTTCAGAAAATTGTTTTATAAATGCTTGTTTACAGGCTTCGCCAAATTCATTTACGATAGTGCTAGAAATAGGAACAGAGGCCTTATTGGCCTCCGTTAAAAATAATTGTACTCTGTTTAAAATACTGGACAAGCTATGAGGCCAACACCATTTCGGGGTCATCTTCCATTTCATTAATTACTTTGGCAGATGCCGCATCGCTTTCCTTATTCTTTACAGCATTTTGATATTTTTCAGATACCCTTGCGTTCTCTTCTTCAATGAGAGCACGAAACATATCCATGTGTTCTAGGTCTTTTTGTGTAAACTCTACTTCTTTATTATCAACTGATATTTGAGAAACATAGTACACATTGCTACCCGCTTTTTTTCTTGTTGTTTTTAAATTTAACAAGTGATTTTGCATTAAGCTTTCTCTACCTTTTAAACTTTTTAAAGCTTCTCCTATTGGAGTAAAGTTAGAGCCAGTTACACGAAATAACACAGGCATAGAGTCAACAGTAGCAGGTTCTCCTTTTGAAGTTGTACCCTCAAATGAAACTAGACCATATACTAAACGATAACATTTAATATTTTTTTGTGCGTCTATTTCAGCCTCACTAAGTTGCTCTTTATCTTTGCCTATCACTTTACCACAACGAACCCCACCATTAGTATCTAATGGTTCATCTTTCCATGATTTAAATATCACTGATGAACATGGATAACTATTATTGTTTGGGTCGTACTCCATGTATTGATAGCTATTTATAAAAGGTCTAAACTGAATTGGTTTATCCTTTATACTGTATACTCTGTCCTCTATCGAGGCATCATATACTGTGTATACACCTGCCGATAACTGATTACCATCGTCATCTTCGGCAGACCTATCCCGAACTAATTATCGAGCCATCATCTTGGCCTGTCATTTGCATTATCTCTTCTTTACTTAAAGAGTTAAATGCTTTCAAGTCATTTACCATTTTACCTCCATGGTTAAATTTAAACTATACTGTAGCATCTGTGACACATTTGTCAAGCATAAACTTTTGTCTCTAGCCAATTAGAGCCTACCTTGATTTCGACATCAAGAGGAACATTGAAGTCGATATCGTACATTTCCTTCATTGTTTGTACAACCTTTAAACAACCACTGCCGAGGCAAGAAGCGGCAACATCCTCCTCTCCAGGATATACATCAGCCACTATGGAGTCATGCACTGTATTTATAAGTAGGCTCTTTGTATTGTTTGCTTCTAGTAATTCTTGTATGTTAATACAAGCTAGAGGAACAATATCAGCCGTGGCAAATCCCTGCACAGGATAATTTTTTATCTGTGTAGAGAAACTAGAACCACCCCAAGGCATTCGTTCTGCTTTTGGAAAAGCATACTGTCTGCCACTTGGTAGGGTAACAACTTTTCTTCGTATGGCTTCATCTTGTAATTTTTCATGCCATGCTTTTATATCTGGATACTTTTTTAAGAAAGCTGAATAGTATTTCTTTTCATTGTCTGTGCCAGACATACCCCCATACAAAGGTTTAAATGTGTGTGCTTTTGCATCTTGTCTTGAACAGCCAATAATATCAGCAGTGTACTGATGCACATCTACACCATTCTCAATATCTTTTATGCCTTGCCTATCTTGTGCAAGAAATACAGCAGTTCTAAATTCTAATTGTGCATAGTCTATCTCCATAATACTACCACCTTCAAACCTAGATGAAATAGCTTTACGAATAGGAAACGTATTACCTCTTGGTTGATTTTGAAAGTTAGGGTCACGACTAGATAATCTACCTGTAGCTGTAACTGTCTGCATAAAACTAGGATATAAATAATTTTTATCGGATGTGTGTTTCTTTATACCATCAATAAATGTATTTAAATAAACTTCTAGTGCATTATATCTAGTAATTTTTTCTACAAATACTTTTAAAAACTGGTCTCCTTGCCTAGCCATTTTTTCTAAAGTATTCTTATCAGTTTTAAATCCACCCTCTGCAATATCCATAACAGAGTCTGGACTAGCAGTAAATCCCGCTTTATCTTTTAAATCAGAATAAACGAACCCTTGTGCATTACAATCAATACACCTACTTAAATTTTTATATGGCTGGCCATTTGTTTTAAGTTTTCTAATAACACCTTTACCAAGGCACGTCTCGCATTGGCGTGCTTTTGTTTTTTGTACAGGTTCTAATTGACGTGCAAAGATTTGTTTTAATTGTGTACCTGTAAATCTAGGCCTTTTCTTTTTCTTTTTAGTAATAGGGTCAATACCTAAGTTAAAAGTTTTAGACCAAAGTTTTTTATCTTTTACTTTTACACCATACACAAGCCAAGATAATTGTTCTGGGCTTGCAGGATTAATCTTTGTATCGCCCATTCTTGTGTGTATAATCTCATCTATCTCAACACGAAGTCTATCATACTCGTTTTCAAACTCTTGCTGTAAATTATCTAATGTGCCCATATCAATGTAGATACCATTGTCTTCCATCTTTGCTAAAACAACTAAAAATCTACACATAGTTTTTAAAGTATTAATTAAATGTTTATGTTGTGGTTTTTTTAATTGCAACATTTGTGCTTCATACAAAGACCTGGTTGCCTTTACATCTAACCTACCATACTCCTCTACAATATGTATTGGTATGTTTTCAAAAGATACCTTGTCTTTTATATACTGTGCAGTCAAATCAGACTTTTGTATTACACCTCTATACGCACAGCAGTCTTTTAATTTTAAACTTCTTTTAATACCTTTGTTCATAACATACTCGCCAATCATAGTGTCATAAACTCTACCATCGTAAGTAAAACCTGCTTCCCACAGCCATAACAAATCAAACTTTATATTGTGCCCAACAAGAAGTTTTGTTTTATCTAAAATATCTTGCACTTTTTTTCTATCTGGCACACCTTGATATTCTCTGTGTTTAAAAAAAACATACTCATCATTAATACCAATTGATACTAAAAAATTATTTGGATTTTTTGCTGACGGGTCTAGCTTACCTTCTTCTGTTATTTGAAAACTTGTTTCAACATCAAATACAGTTATCATACACCACACATCCCTTCGCACTCCTCATCCATATCTTCTTGAAATTTTTCACCTTTTTTATTTTTTGCATCAAAATCTACATCTTTTAATGGCTTTAAAGACCTATGTAAATATAAATTTTCATCAAAAGGATATTTTAAAGATTCAGCATTTCGTAAATCTTCATCAACTTGAACAGCTAAAGCAAAATCTTCTGGTTGATTTTCTTTCATGTCTTTCCACGTTTTGTTGTCGTGATAAGGGCAAAAAATACAAGCAGATTTTCTTGGTAAAGGGTAGCCATTGTTTTTCATCCAGTCTAAACAATCTTGTCTACTCATTTTTAATTTAATTAATGGAAAAACATTTTCTATATAAGCGTCTCTTGACTCTTTCATTCTGTTAAATTCATCAGTAGATATACCAATCCATTGCCTAATTCTTACTTCTTTTCCACCACGTTGTCTTGGTTTCAACCCTATTAATTCTCTTAGTTTTCTCCTTATAGGTTGTATTTTAAAATCATTAGTGCATTGTCTTCTAATAAATCCCTTTTTCATATAAGCAGGTGGGCCAGAGTATCTAGAAGTTTTACCTTGTATAGCTTGCATGGTGTGCTCATAAATATCTTCATGGCTGTCTTTAAAAAACGCTTTGACAATGTGAATTGGAAAAGGTAAAATTTTTTTTAAATTTTCAAGATGTGTATAAACGTGCAAAGGTTCATTTCCTGTGTCTGCAAAAATTGCACAGTCTGGCATCGGCAAAGCACCATCTTTTGCCATCATTGCCATGCAAGTTGATTGAACTCCTGCACCAAGCGAAATTACATTAATCATAAATCATACCTCGATAGTTCTGGTACAATGGTACAAACTAATTGACCATGCCACCCTGTTATTTTATTTTTACTTATAGCCAAACTTCTAACCCTTTCGTCTGTATCTAGTTTGTCTCGATGTCCTACACCAATAATTACATCGGCTTCTGCGGCCTTACCTGTCTTACTGCCCTCCATCATATCAAAAGTCAAATCAAACTTGCCTTGACCATCTGCTGACGCTTGAGATACAGCTATAACACAACAGTTATTTCTTTTTGCAATTTCTCTTGCACCTGTATAAATAGCACGAAGTTTCTCATCTGTACGTGCAAAAGAACCTTTTACATTTACTTTATCTAATTGGTCTACAATTAAAATATCTGGATTTTCTTTTTGCACAAACTCATCTACATCGTCAAGAGACCAATCAACAGTATCAAGTATCTTAATATTCTGTCTCACTTCGGCCCATTTTATATTGGCTTCTTTGCTATCTGCCCTAATTTCATCAAATGTCATACCTGTATGGGCATTTATTAGTCTCATCTGTGTACGAATTGCAGGCTCTTCATTAATAAGTGCACAAACTTTAGCACCTTGTGACGCAAATCCGTCAATACCCGATACTAAATTTACCCAGAATGCAGTCTTACCTGCCTCTGGTCGTGCAAAAATAATTACAAGATTGCCCTCGCCAACACCATGAACTTTATCACGAAGTGGTTCTAAATTAAATTTCCATTTAGTGTTGTCTTTTAATTGGTCAATCAAATCTGTAATATTACCTGTAACATATTGATATTCATTTACTTCATCAAATGTAACATCTAACTGCTTTTTGATTTCTGTAAAATCTGTGTCACTGCCATTGTAAATTTCATTTGCAAGAACTGCCACCTTTTCTGCAACACGTCTTTTGAACAAGGCACGAATAATATTCTGTGCTATCTTTTCATTTGGCAGCTCTGTCTTTTTTATCTCATCAATTAAAACACTAAAGTTTTCTTTTGATGCCCTAGTTAATGCAGGATTATAAACTTCTAAATGTAAAGTAGAAACTTCTCCAATACTTAAATCCTGGTCGGAGTCTTCATGTGCACTTTGGATTGTTTCATACAAAGCACCTGTTCCATTCGTAAAGAACTCCTTCGCTAGTTTACTTTTATTTTTATTATAAAAGTTTTTATTTAATAATAATTTAATTAACTCCTTTTCCATCATACCGCCTTACTAATATACTTCGTATCCTTTCCCAGTTGACTCTATCACGCAACTGTGCATTTGTTTTAGGAAATCTTAATGCCTTTTTATCAAGTTTCTTTTTTAGTTTCAATATCTTTCTATAGCACTTTGTCTTTTTCATTGTGACATTATACTATAATCGTTTCCATAACGCCAATCATCAGTGTCTTTACACCACCAACAAATGCGATTGTGATTGCCTTGACTTTTAAATGGTTTATCACATCTCATACAGTTCCTCACTTTCTTTTCTTTCTTTGATTTAGGTTTTGAATAATTGTAATAGTCTGGCCACTCAAACTTTTCTTTTGTCATTCTTTTTTATCTCCCTAACAGATGTCAACCACATGTTTTCAAAAGCTCTAATACTTTTTCTTACGTTTGCTTCTGTTATTGGTTTTCCTTTTATTTTGTCATAAATAAATTCTGACATCAAAATAATTAGTTGGTCAGAAAACATTTGTTTCATTAAAAAGCCTTTCTATTTCTTGTTCATTAAAATACTTTAAATCATCTTGAAGCATCTTTACTTTTGTAGGCATATAATATCTTAACTTATTACTTATGTCAAACGCTTTGGTCGTTGCATCTCTGTCAAGTGCAACTATAACTTCCTTGTATTTTTTTCTAATAACAGGAATAAAAGTATCTGGTAAACTTGTACCCATCAAAGCAACACCAGAATACAAATGTGATACAGCACATGCACTAGCACAGTCTTCAACCAGGATTGCCTTGTCTTTGTTTCCACAAATAAAAGGATACGTTTTATCGCCGTAAATATACCACTTAGGATACACGTTAGAGTTTAAACCTCTGCCTATTGCACCTCGTAGCTTTTCCTTTTCTTTGATTAGAAAAACTATTCTATGTTGCTTTACATCATACATGAAACTTACTTTTCCTTTTTCTTTGGCTTTGATGCAGTTATTTTTCTTTAGGTATTCTACACACTTTGGTTCTGAATGTATTGATATAAAACTAGATGGCAATGTAAATGGCTTTTCCTTTTCTTTTCTTTTGGCTACTACGGTTTCGTATACTTGTTGCATTGTAACTTCATCTTGATGTTTGCCTTTAGCTGAACAAGACGCATGAAAACAATACCACATTAAATCTGCGTTATTCTTTTTTATTGTAAGAGTATTTGTATTATGACAGAATGGGCAATCCATTCTTGTATCTACATCTGTATTGGGAATTAAATTTTTTATAATTAATAATTGTTGTGAATAGTTCATGCGGTCTGTATACACTAGACCAAAAAAAAAGTCAAGGCTGTGAAAGGTTCAGCCTTGACTCGTAAAATCAGTAAAGCCCGAGTTTATAACCATACGCTAGCTATGGTCAGCTAGTCAATGTCTATCCAAATAGGACACGTTATCATTGACAAAGCCTAATTATGACGCTCATTTACTGAAACTTAAACTTACGTGAGCAGACGAAATATTTACTTTGAATCGGATTCAGAATCTCCTCACATAAACTTAAAGGGGGTAGTGATAAGCCTACCCCCATAGGAGATTTATGCAATGAAAGTATATAATACCTTATCAAGTGGCTTATGTCAAGCCACCATTCTTTTTTTATTCGCTGACGTTGTAGCCTCAAAGTCAGAAGAATCAATAGCAGGTAGGCACATATCTGGCTCTACCCAATAATGTTCTCTAGCCCTTACAGCAGTATATCTGGTAAGAGGCTGACCACTTTGTGCTCTAGTCAGTTCTCGGTGGAACAATCGTAGCCAATCACGAACATGAATACCTATACCATAGTATCGCCTAGTCCTGCCATTACCCACATCTTTTTCTATTGAAAGAGCCCAATGTGTTCCTGCAGTTCCTGCATCATGAGACATATAAACGACTTCATCAATAGTGAAGTCGATATGTTTTGGGTGGTCAGCATTCTTGTAATAGTACTGATAATCTGTATGATTATTTTCGCCATTAGTATTGAACTCGTGAGACCACATTATGCACCTACACTTTCTTTAGGTGTTACAACAACAGCAACAGTATCGGCAAGTTTTCTTGCCTCCATGTCTTGTTGGATAACACTTTGAGATATAGATGATAAAGCCAAAGCTGTACCTGTGCCTGCAATCTTATGTCGTACATTGGAAGCCTCAGACCATATTTCTTCTACTGCCTCAAGTGTCTTGGAAGAACGAATAAGTTCTGCATATGCCTTGAACTTTTCTTTCATTTCTTCATAGTGCTTATGCCATTTGAGACGTACTCGTTCTAATGCAGATAGGTACTTCTCAAACACAGCCAACTCATCTGATGTAACAAGTCTAGCTCGTTGATGACATGAGTGCCTACTCTTTGGAACAGTAAAAGACATAGCCATATCATTGTCCTCAAAGAACTTTTTTTGATATGCGTCTATCTTATCTTTTATACCTCGTATTTCTGTATGATATGTAGTCATGCGTTTACCATTGTAATCTTTTTCGTTTTCATCAACGTACTTGTATTTGATTACATCAATACCATTAGCCACCATATCTTCGTAATACATGGCAATCAAGTCATCTCTTGATAAACTACCTATCTCACGCTTTGACGAGCCATAATTATAGTAATAGCCATACCCTTTACAAGCAAAGTTTGTGTAAACAGAACGCTCATCACGCCTAGCATTGTAATTATCATTAGCCATATCATCTCTATCAGTAAACCAAAAGCATGACTCCTCTTCTGTTGCGTCATACTTTGATAATACATCTAGGTCTGATTGAGGTGTAGCATTGCCAACTATTTTAGTTACAATCTTTTTGATTTCTGGAATAATATCCTTGACCTCTTGGATTGCTTTTTGTTTTGGCTCAGACCACTTACTAGGTGTCTTAGCTATCTGCTCTTGAGCATACGTATACAATATAGGTCTGCTCGTAGTTTGATTTAACATTGTTTTTTTAGCCATTTGTTTTCCTTTCGTTAAATGGTTAATATAAGTATATAATATACTAATTGACTTCTTATGTCAAACTAGTTGAACTTACTTGTAAGATTAGCCATATATTCTTGTATAACTTCGGCTATATCTTCTTTGTTTATAAATCGTTCCCAATCATCATAACTTGCGTCTACATGACTGAGAACAGATTTTAATTCTAAATTACCTTTGTTAGCATGTATCATAGGTAGACTTTCATATATCTCATCAATCATTTCTTCACGCTTTTGTTCTGCGTAATGTTCCCATCTTAAATCAGTCATATTATCCCCATTGTTCTGCCATTGCTTTTGCAATGCCTTTAAAAGTTTTACTTGCGTCTTTGCCATTATGTACAAAGCCACGATTTAATTTTTGCCCTCGTTTTTTACCACCCGTATTAGATGGAAGCAAAGGCTTATAATCTGATACAATATCAGTTGGTTTTAACTGTGGCAAATTTTTAAGCCACAATAAAGTTCTTTTACTAAAGTTATGCCCATATTCATAGGGTTGAATTGCTTGCGTTGGCTTTGGAAGATTAAATATTTTGAAAGGCGTTGGATTTTCTACTGCAATTTTTTTTGCTTTTGCATTTATAAATTGCATAAAAAACTTCTTTCCTTGCAATCCTTTTTCATATCTATCTTTATCAAGCTGCCCTGCCTTTGGATACAACCACCTAGCCCCTGCTCTTGATAAATAAGTACAAGGTGGGTGTGCAATTAACAAATCCCAGTCTTTGTCCAAATGCTTTAGCACATCATCTTGTATATGATTGCCTTTTGTTTCTGTTGGTAAAATATCACATGACCATGCGTCATGTCCTTTTTCAACAAAGGCGTCTCTTACAACTCCAGAATATTCACAAGCAACCAATACTTTCATTTTTTATTTATATACATTACATAACTATCTGCTTTATGTCTAGGTAAAGAACTACTCCAAGAGCCTTTGCCTCTCCAATATTTTCTGTAAGTGTACACTTCTTTATTCAAGTATTGATTAATCATTTTTAAAAATAAACGACCTCTCCTATCATTGTGAACACCTTGAAAGATATAATTTTTATCTCTTCCATTTTGTCTTGTATACATTCTTAATTGAATATCATCAGTCATATTTTTCCTTTCTAATGTTTGTGATAACTAACATTCTTGACCTCTTTACTCCAACAAGCTCGGCAATCACGACACTCATTGTCTTGAAACCTAGATGGGCAATCATGTCCTATCGCTTGTTTGTTGTGATGTACTGTTGAAGTATAATCAAACTTCAATGGCTCTCCATCAATCATAGGGCTAGATACTCTAACCAAAAGATTATCTGGAAACTCTTTGTATATCTTGAGATAGTCAGATACAATCTTGACTTCTCTTGTTGGTAGCCAATGCTTGATT
>LULW01000694.1_pt2 | contig 14130 bp, 12 predicted proteins | sample 729531 | NCBI WGS metagenome assembly LULW01 (sample SAMN03860279, study PRJNA289734) | marine metagenome | biome: seawater column; feature: ocean; material: water; isolation source: Red Sea water column Station 108 - depth 10m | place: Saudi Arabia: Red Sea | collected 2011-10-15 | depth 10 m | reverse complement strand
CTCAGGAGGTGTAGCGCGGGAACGCCGACACACCGGCGTACCGCGCCGCATCGCCGAGCTCGTCCTCGATGCGCAGCAGCTGGTTGTACTTCGCGACGCGCTCGGAACGGGCCGGGGCACCGGTCTTGATCTGGCCGCAGTTGGTGGCGACGGCCAGGTCGGCGATGGTGGTGTCCTCGGTCTCGCCGGAGCGGTGGCTCATCATGCAGCGGTAGCCGTTGCGGTGCGCGAGGTCGACGGAGTCGAGCGTCTCGGTGAGCGAGCCGATCTGGTTGACCTTCACCAGCAGGGCGTTGGCCTGGCCGCCGGTGATGCCGCGCTGCAGGCGCTCGACGTTGGTGACGAACAGGTCGTCGCCCACCAGCTGGGTGCGCGAGCCGAGCTGCTCGGTGATGGTGCGCCAGCCGTCCCAGTCGTCCTCGTCGAGCGGGTCCTCGATCGAGACGATCGGGTAGGCGTCCACGAGGCCGGCGTAGTAGGCGGTCATCTCCGCGGCGGTCTTCTGCTGGCCCTCGAAGGTGTAGGAGCCATCGGTGCAGAACTCGGTGGCCGCGACGTCGAGCGCGAGCACGACGTCCTTGCCCAGCTCGTAGCCGGCCTTGTCGATCGCCTCCGCGATCAGGTCGAGCGCGGCGCGGTTGGACTCCAGGTCGGGGGCGAAACCGCCCTCGTCACCGACACCGGTGGCCAGGCCGCGGGACTTCAGCACCGACTTCAGCGCGTGGTAGACCTCCGCACCCGAGCGCAGCGCCTCGCGGAAGGAAGGCGCACCGATCGGGGCGATCATGAACTCCTGGATGTCGACGTTGGTGTCCGCGTGCGCACCGCCGTTGAGGATGTTCATCATCGGCACCGGCAGCACGTGGGCGTTGGGGCCGCCGACGTAGCGGTAGAGCGGCAGGCCGGCGGAGTCCGCGGCCGCGCGGGCCACGGCCAGCGAGACGCCGAGGATGGCGTTGGCGCCGATCTCGGCCTTGTTGGGGGTGCCGTCGGCGTCGAGCATCGCCTGGTCGACCAGGCGCTGGTCGTCGGCGTCGAGGCCCTCCACGGCCGGGCCGAGCCTCTGGATCACCGCGTCGACGGCCTTGCCGACGCCCTTGCCGACGTAGCGGTCGCCGCCGTCACGCAGCTCCACGGCCTCGAAGGCGCCGGTCGAGGCGCCCGAGGGCACCGCGGCCCGGGCGAAGGTGCCGTCGTCGAGGACGACCTCGACCTCGACGGTGGGGTTGCCGCGGGAGTCGAGGATCTCGCGGGCGCCGACTGCTTCGATGGATGCCACGGTGCTTCTCCTGGGATGTCCGGGTGGGATGCCGGTCGTGATGGCCGGTGGGGGCGGGCGCGTACGTCGGCCCGACGACGGTCCACGAGCCTATTGCCTCCGCCGCCGGCGTGCCGACCCACCCGTCGGTTCGTCCGCCCGTCACCTGACCGGCCACCCACCCGGTCACCCACCCGTCTGTTCACCGGCTGCTCCCCGGACCGACACGACCCCGTCGCCACGCGTGGGTTGGGTTCCGGGGGCGGTGCAGCCCCTCGGCCCCTCGGAGCCGGCTGGGACCGGCCCGCCTCCCCCACCCACCACGAAAGGCAGCGGCATGTCCTTGCAGCACACCACCGGGGTCCCTCGCGGACCGCGGCTCCGAGGCGGGCTCGCGCTCACCGCGGTCGGCGCCCTGGCCCTCTCCGGCCTGGCGCTGGGCACGGTGACCAGCACCGCCCAGACCAGCGGCCAGACCAGCAGCAGGACCGGCACCCTCGCGGAGCCCGCGGACACCGCGGTCGAGCGGTTCGGCCGGCTGGCGACGTACCCGGTCCACCTCAACGTCCCCGAGGGCGTGGACCCCCTCGACGAGACCGTTGCGGAGATCTCCGCAGTCAGCGAGGACGGCGAGACGGTGGTCTACACCGACGCCGCGGGCAAGCGGATCGGCTTCCTCGACATCAGCGACCCCTCCGCCCCCGAGGGCCTGGGCACGCTGGACCTCAGCGAGCTCGGTGACGCCGAGGACGAGCCGACCTCGGTCGCCGTCGTCGGCGACCACGTGCTCGTGGTCGTCAACACCTCCCCGAGCTACACCGAGCCCTCGGGCCGCGTCGACGTCGTCGACCTCGGGACCCGCGAGCTCGTCGCCTCCCACGACCTCGGCGGCCAGCCGGACTCGATCGCGGTGAGCCCCTCGGGCGAGTACGCCGCGATCGCGATGGAGAACGAGCGCGACGAGGACGCCCTGCCCGATGGTGCCGGCGACCACGCGGACGAGGGCGACCTGCCGCAGGCCCCCGCCGGCTTCGTGCAGGTGCTCGAGCTCGACGGCGCCCCCGCCACCTGGACCCCTGACCCGCTGCTGCTGCCGGTCGAGGACCTGGCGGGCATGGACACCCCCGAGGACCCCGAGCCGGAGTACGTCGACATCAACGCCGACGACGAGCTCGTTGTGAGCCTGCAGGAGAACAACGGCCTGGTCGTCGTCGACCTGCCCACCCGCGAGATCACCAGCGCCTTCAGCGCCGGCAACGTCGTGCTCGAGGGCGTGGACACCACCGACGACGGCGTCTTCAACGCCACCGACACCATCGACGTCCCGCGCGAGCCCGACGCCGTGCACTGGGTCGGCGACGGTCTGGTCGCCACCGCCAACGAGGGCGACTGGAAGGGCGGCAGCCGCGGCTGGACGGTCTTCGAGGCCGCGACCGGCGAGGTCGTCTGGGACGCCGGCACCTCCGTCGAGGACCTGGTGCTCTCCGTCGGCAGCTTCAACGACGGCCGCGCCGACAACAAGGGCGCCGAGCCCGAGGGCCTGACCTACGCCGCGTACGACGGCGTCCCCTACGCCTTCGTCGGATCCGAGCGCAGCAACCTGGTCGCGGTCTACGACATGACCGACCCGACCGAGCCCGCGCTCACCCAGGTGCTGCCCACCACCAACGGCCCCGAGGGGCTGCTGCCCATCCCCTCGCGCGACCTGCTGGTCGTCTCCAGCGAGGTCGACGAGTCCGACGTGGGCGTGCGTGCCAGCGTCGCGCTCTTCGAGCTCGGCACCGACGGGGTCGTCTGGCCCGACATCGTCTCGGTCCCCGCACCCGGCGAGGACCGGCCGATCGGCTGGGGCGCGCTCGGCGCGTTGTCCGGTGACCAGCACGACCCGAAGGGCCTGTGGAGCGCCAGCGACTCGGCGTACTCCCCCGCCCGGATCTACCACCTCGACGTCTCCGCGGTCCCGGCCGTGCTGGACGACGTCATCGAGGTGACCGACGGCGGCGAGCCCGTCGACCTCGACATCGAGGGCATCGCCGAGCGCACGCAGGGCGGATTCTGGCTGGCCTCCGAGGGCGCGACCGGCCCGGAGAACGCGCTGGTCCGCACCGACGCCGACGGTGTCGTCGTCGAGACCGTCACCCTGCCCCCCGAGGTCGCCGCCGGCCTCGGCAAGTGGGGCCTCGAGGGGGTGGCCGTGCGCGGCTCCGGCGCCTCGGAGACGGTGTACGTCGCCCTGCAGCGCCCGCTGACCGGCGAGGACAGCGCCCGGATCGGTCGCTACGACGTGGCCGCTGCCGCGTGGACCTGGTTCGCCTACCCGATGGAGACCACCAGCACCGAGGGCGACTGGATCGGCCTGTCGGAGATCACCGTCATCGACCAGGACACCGTGGCCGTCATCGAGCGCGACAAGCTGATGGGCCCGGCCGCCGCGGTGAAGCGGATCTACACCGTCGACCTGCCCGCCGGCAGCACCGACGAGGTCACCCCGGTGACCAAGACGCTCGCCGTCGACCTGCTCCCGGCGATGACCGGGCGCAACGGCTGGACCCAGGAGAAGCTCGAGGGCCTCGCGGTCGCCACCAGGGGGAGCGTGTACACCGTCACCGACAACGACGGGGTCGACGACGCCTCCGGCGAGACCCAGCTCTTCGACCTCGGGCGGCTCTCCTCGGTGTTCGCCGAGGACGTCGCCACGAGCACGAAGCTCAAGGTCGAGGGCAGGAGCCGACGGGCGGGTCAGGCGTTCCGCGTGGTCGTCGTCGTGAAGCCCGCGCCGCAGGGCGGTCGGGTGGTCGTCGAGGTGGACGGTCAGAAGGTGGACGGTCAGAAGGTCGCCTCGACGCGCGTGGACGGCCGCACCACGCCGCTGCGGGTGCGCATCAAGGGCACCGGCAGGCACACCCTGGCCGCGACCTACACCGGCAACGGCCTCGCGGCCGGGTCGACCTCGAAGACCGTGACGGTCAAGGTCAAGAAGGCGAAGGACCAGAAGAAGAGGTGAGCCGGCGGCGGACGGCGTCGCGGAGCTCCTGCTCCGGGTCGACGCCGTCCGCCCTCGCCTCCACCACGAGCGCCAGCAGGCGCTCGCCCAACGCGTCGGCGTCCGGCTCGACGTGCACCGGCCGGCCGGCTCGCGCCAGCCGGTCGACCAGCTTGTCGGCGTACAACAGGGCGGGCAGCGTCGAAGGGATTCCGTCGGCGGGATCGGTCCGCTCGGACTTCTCCCGGGCCTTGATCGCCTCCCACGCCTCGTTGACCGCGGCCGCGTCCCGGGGCTCCTCGTCGGCCACCCCGGTCGCGGCGCCGGCCTCGGCACCGGTCTCGGCCCCGAACACGTGCGGGTTGCGGCGCACCATCTTCTCGGTGATGCCCCGGGCGACGTCGTCGATGTCGAAGGCGTCGCGCTCGGCGGCGACGGCGGCGTGGAAGTAGACCTGCAGCAGCAGGTCGCCGAGCTCCTCGCGCAGGTGGTTGGGTTCCGGCTCGGGGTCGCCCGACTCGACCGCCTCGACGGTCTCGTAGGCCTCCTCGAGGAGGTAGCGCAGCAACGAGCGGTGCGTCTGCTCGCGCTTCCACGGGCACTCGGCCCGCAGCCGCGCCATCACCCCGCGCAGCTCCAGGAGCGGCTCCTGCGCGGTCACGGGCTCAGCCCTGGTTGGGGTTGCCCGGGTTCTCGAGCGGGATCGGCATGGTTGGCTCGGGCTCGGTCTCGACGACCTCGGGGGCGCAGCCCTGGCTGCTGGGCAGGTCGGCCACCAACGCGGTGATCTCGGCCTGGGCCCCGACGTCGCCCTGCTGCGCGCGGGCGCGCAGCTCGTCGACCTCGGCGCGCAGCGAGGAGGCCTCGGAGACGGCCACCGAGAGGTCGGAGGTGGTGGAGACCGACGCCGAGGTCGCGAAGTCGACCTGGTCGAAGCGCGGGTTCACGTCGAGGTCGTGCTCGGCCTGCCACTGCTCCAGGTAGGCCTGGTACGCCGGCCCCGGCTGCACCAGCTCCTCCTCGCTCAGCGTGGGGTCGACGATCTCGGAGACGACCGAGGTCAGGAAGCTGCTGGCGGCGAAGACCGTGACGGCGTCGTTCTGCTCGTCGCCGGGCAGCCCGAAGCTGATGCGCGCCTGCTTCTCGGCCTCGCGGCGCAGCTCGTCGACGGGCAGGCCGTTCTCGGCGCCGATCGCCTCGGCGACCTCGGTGACGACCAGCTGCTGCACGACGATGCCGCGCAGCTCGGCGCCGGTGAAGCCGCCGGCCAGGAGCTCCTGCGAGCCCTGGAGCACCTCGCAGGTGGCCTCGGTCGCGTCGTCGACGTCGGAGAGCGAGATCTCCTCCCCCTCGACCACCGCGGCCGTGCCGGGACGCACCTCGGCGTCGGCGATCCCGCACCCGCTCAGGGCGCCGGTGGCGAGCACCGCGACCGTGGCGAGACCGAGGAGAGGACGGGAGAGACGCACGGGGACTCCTAGCGGGGCGTGTGTGACCTGCATCGCCCATTGAACCAGCCGCTTCCCCGACCTCTCGCACCGCCCGCCGAACCGGCGTCAGGAGGCGGCGGGCGGGTCGATCACCTGGTCGATGACGCCCTTGGCCCACTCCAGCAGCGCGATGCCGTCCAGCGGCTTGCCGCCGATCACGGCCGTCTGCGGACGCGGGACCAGGATGGTGTCGGTCTGCGGCTTGACCAGCGACTTGGGGTACATCCGCTGCAGGCGCACGACCCGGGAGTCGGGCAGCGAGACCGGCGCGAAGCGGACGTTCTTGCCCGCGATCGTGACCTCGCCGATGCCGGCGGCCCGCGCCCGCGCCCGGAACCGCGCCACGAGCAGCAGCGACACCACGACGATCGGCAGGTCGCCGTACCGGTCCTTCAGCTCCTCCTCGATGGCGTCGACGTCCTCGTCGGAGCGCACCTCGGCCAGCCGCTTGTAGATCTCCAGGCGCAGCCGCTCGGAGCCGATGTAGTCGTGCGGCAGGTGCGCCGCGGATCTCGAGGTCCTTCATCGCGATCGCCATGCCGCCGCCGAGGTCGGAGTGCTGGGCCAGGGTGGCGAGCCGCTCGTGGGCGGTCTCGGTGAGGGGCTTCTCGCCCGGGTAGAGGAAGTAGGCGTACGCGCGCTCGCGCGAGCGCCCCACACGACCTCGCAGCTGGTGCAGCTGGGAGAGGCCGAGGGTGTCGGCGCGCTCGATGATCATCGTGTTGGCGTTGGACACGTCGAGACCGGACTCCACCAGCGTCGTGCACACGAGCACGTCGAAGCGCTTCTCCCAGAAGTCGACCATGACCTGCTCGAGCTGCTTCTCGTTCATCTGCCCGTGCGCGGTGGCGACCCGGGCCTCGGGCACCAGCTCGCGGATGCGTGCGGCCGCCTTCTCGATCGACTGCACCCGGTTGTGGATGTAGAAGACCTGGCCCTCGCGCAGCAGCTCGCGGCGTACGGCGGCGACGACCTGTCGGTCCTCGTAGGCGCCGACGTAGGTGAGCACCGGGTGCCGCTCCTCGGGCGGCGTGGTGATCGTCGACATCTCCCGGATGCCGGTGATCGCCATCTCCAGGGTGCGCGGGATCGGCGTGGCCGACATCGACAGCACGTCGACGGCGGTGCGCATCCGCTTGAGCTGCTCCTTGTGCTCGACGCCGAAGCGCTGCTCCTCGTCGACGATGATCAGCCCGAGGTCCTTGAAGCGGATGTCGGGGTTGAGCAGCCGGTGGGTGCCGACGACGATGTCGACGCTGCCCTCGGCCATGCCCCGCATGACCTCGGCCGCCTCCTTGTCGGTCTGGAAGCGGCTGAGCCCCTTGAGCACCACGGGGAAGCCGGTCATCCGCTCGGCGAAGGTCGAGAGGTGCTGGGTGACCAGCAGCGTCGTCGGCACCAGCACCGCGACCTGCTTGCCGCGCACCGCGATCTCGGTCTTGCCGTAGCCGACGTCGCCGCAGACCAGGCGGTCCATCGGGACCACCTGGCGCATGTCGGACTTCACCTCGTCGACCGTGGAGAGCTGGTCGGGCGTCTCCTGGAACGGGAAGGCGTCCTCCAGCTCGCGCTGCCACGGGGTGTCGGGCCCGAAGGCGTGCCCCTTCGTGGCCTGCCGGGCCGCGTAGAGCTTGATCAGCTCCGCCGCGATCTCGCGCACCGCCTTGCGGGCGCGGCTCTTGCGCTTGGCCCAGTCGCCGCCGCCGAGCCGGTCCAGGCTCGGCTGCTCGCCGCCGACGTAGCGGGTGACCTGGTCCAGCGCGTCGGCCGGCACGTAGAGGCGGTCCGGCGGGGCGCCGCGCTTGGACGCGCCGTACTCCAGGACGAGGTACTCCCGGGTGGCGCCACCGACGACCCGCTGCTTCATCTCGATGAATCGCCCCACGCCGTGCTGCTCGTGGACGACGTAGTCGCCGGGCTTGAGCTCCAGCGGGTCGATCTGGCGCTTGCGGCGGGCCGGCATCTTGCGCATGTCGCGCGTGGAGGACTTCTGGCCGCTGATGTCCTCACCGGTCAGCAGCACCAACTTGTTGGTCTCGTCGACGAAGCCCTGGGTCAGCGCACCGCAGGTGACGGTGACGACGCCGACCTGCCACAGGCCCTCCCCGCCGTCCGGCTCGACGAGCCGGGCGGGGACCTCGGCCTCCGACAACGCCTCGACCATCCGCTGTGCCGGGCCGTGTCCGGGGTGGACGACCACCACGCGGTAGCCGTCGGAGCGCCACGAGTCGAGGTCCTTCATCGCCCGCGCGACGTCGCCGCGGTAGGCGTCGACCGGCCCCGCGGCCAGCGCGCGCGTCGCGACGGCGCCCACGGTGACGTCCACGTCGACGTGGACGACCTGGCCGGTCTCGTCGCGCACGACCTGCTCGCTGTCACCAGCGGCGCCGGGGTCGAGCCCGAACGGGCTGACGGTCCACCACGGCCGACCCTTGTCGAGGCTGTGCTCGCGCACGTCCGCGAGGGTCCGGTACGACGCCGCGCCGAGGTCGATGGGGGCGGACCCGCCGCTCGCGGCAGCCGCCCAGGAGGCACCGAGGAACTCCTCGCTGGTGGCCACCAGGTCGTGCGCCCTCGCGCGCACCCGCTCGGGATCGAGCACGAGCACGTGGGTGTCGGCCGGCATCAGGTCGACGAGCAGCTCCATCTCGTCGACGAGGACCGGGGCGAGGGACTCCATGCCCTCGACCGCGATGCCCTGGCTGATCTTGTCGGTCAGCTCCAGCAGCTGGGGATGGCTGGCCCCGAGCTCGGCGGCACGGCGGCGTACGTCCTCGGTGAGGAGCAGCTCGCGGCACGGCGGGGCCCACAGGCGCTCGACCGGCTCGAGGGTGCGCTGGTCGGCGACCGAGAAGGCGCGGATCTCCTCCACGTCGTCGCCCCACAGCTCCACGCGCAGCGGGTGCTCCTCGGTGGGCGGGAAGACGTCGACGATGCCGCCGCGCACGGCGAACTCACCGCGCTTCTCGACCAGGTCGACGCGGGTGTAGGCGGCGTCGGAGAGGCGACGCGTGAGGTCGTCGAGCGGCGCGGTGTCGCCGGCGCTCAGCTCGACCGGCTCCAGGTCGCCCAGGCCCTTGACCTGCGGCTGGAGCACGGAGCGGACCGGCGCGACGACGACGTCGATCGGACCGTTGACGCTCCCGCTGGTCGAGCTCGTCGAGACCCCCGGGTGCAGCAGCCGCCGCAGCACCGCGAGCCGGCGACCGACGGTGTCGCTGCGGGGGCTGAGCCGCTCGTGGGGCAGCGTCTCCCAGCTGGGGTAGTAGGCCACCCGGTCGGGGTCCATCAGGTCGCCGAGGTGGGCGACGAGGTCCTCGGCTTCGCGGGCCGTGGCGGTCACCGCGAGCACCGTGCGCCCGGCGCGCACCAGGCCGGCGGTGACGAAGGGCCGCAGCGCCTCGGGGCCGGTGAGGTCCAGGGCTCGCACCCGGCCCTCCCGGGCGTCCTCGAGGGCGGCGGCGAGGGTCGGGTCGTCGAGGACGGGGCCCAGCAGGTCGGTGGGCGGATCGGCGGGGTGGTGGCTGGTCATCTCACTCCTGGGGCACAGCACGAGAGCCCCCTGTCGTGGGACGACGGGGGGTGCGGGCCCGATCCTACGGTCGGTCCCCGAATGCGGCCTCACGCAGGCGGGCGAGGGCGGGGTCGGACTCGGCCGAGGCCCGGCCGTCGGCCACGATCGCGTCGAGCCGGTCGCGGCGGGCCCGCAGGTGGTCGACGTACGCCTCCCACTCCCGCACGTGGGTGCGGTGCACGGCACGCACCTGCACGTCCTCGCAGACCGCCAGTGCGGCGTCGATGGGAGGGCGGGCCCGCCACGGCGGCGAGGACCAGCGCCCGGCGGCCCACCTCCAGACCGTGCGTCAGCCCAGGCCGCGGAAGGACAGCGCGTGCCAGCGCGGCCCGACCGGCGTGATCTCGACGCGCCGCGGGTCGAACGCGGCACCGGGGTCGGCACCGTCGACGTCGCGCACGATGCGGATCTCCAGCCGCGACTCCGAGAGCCCCTCGGCGAGGTCCTCGCCCCACTCCACGACGGTGACCGCGTCCTCCAGGGAGGTGTCGAGGTCGAGGTCGTCGAGCTCCTCCAGGCCGTCCAGGCGGTAGGCGTCGACGTGGACGAGCTCGGGCCCGCCCACCCGCGAGGGGTGCACGCGCGCGATCACGAACGTCGGCGAGGTGACGTGGCCGCGGACGCCGAGACCAGCGCCGAGGCCCTGGGTGAAGGTCGTCTTGCCGGCGCCGAGGTCGCCGGTCAGCACGATCAGGTCGCCCTTGGTGAGCTGGCCGGCCAGGGAGCGGCCGATCCCGCGCATCGCGTCGGCGGTCGGCGCCTGGAAGACCGCGGTGCGCAGCGGCCGGCGCATCTCCACCAGCGGGGAGTCGCGCAGGATCTCGCGGAAGCCCTGGCGGTCCCAGAAGCGGATCGTCTTGGGCAGCTCCTCGCGGGCCACCACGGTGAGGTCGTCGGTGCCGGTGCCGGACTCGAGCACCGCGTCGACGGCCGCGTCGATGAGCGCGCCGGCGATCCCGTGGCCCTGGTGGCCCGGGACCACCCCGAAGCGGCGCAGGTAGGTGGTGGAGCCGATGGGGTCGAGGATCAGCGTCCCCACCGGCTCACCGTCCAGCTCGGCGAGCAGCCCCCCGCCGGCCGCGAGCTTCTCGGCGATGGTCTCCTCGGTCTCCAGCAGCGCGTCCGGCTTGGGGTCCATGGCCGGCCGGGCACCGAACGCGGCCTGCACTACGTGCAGCACGTCGGCGGCGGCCTCCGGCCCCACGCGGCGTACGGCGACCTTCGACTCGGGTCGGGTGTCGGTCACCGGCGTCCCACCCGCTCGGTCGACGCGGCCAGCAGCTGGTCGAGCGCGGCGTTGACTTGCTCGTGCCGCTCCATGATCACCATGTGGCCGGCTCCCTCGGCCTCCACGAGCACGGAGCCCTCGATGCGGCTGTGCAGCTTGCGGCTGTGCCCGATCGACGTCAGCCGGTCGGCCGTGCCGCACACGATCGTGGTGGGCACCCGACCCAGCGCCTCGACGGCGTGGAACTTGTCGAGGCCGTGCAGGCTGGGGAAGAACTCTGCCAGCACCTCGAACGGTGTGCGGCTGAGCATCGAGTCGACGAACCGGACGTAGGAGGCGGGCACCTCGTCCCCGAAGGCGAAGACGTCGGTGAACACCTCGGCGACCGTCGCGCCGAGCCGGCGCAGGACGTCGACCCCGCGGTGCCCACGACGCATCCCGCGGATCGCGCGGGCGGTGAGGTCGCCGCCGAGCTTGGCCGGGCCGATCGGCAGCAGCATGCGCCCGATGTCGAGGCCGCCGGCGGTGGTCGAGAGCAGCCCGACGCCGACGATCCGGTCGCCGAAGAGCTCCGGCCGCTGCTCGGCCAGCGCGACGATGCTCATCCCGCCCATCGAGTGCCCGACGACCACGACGGGGGTGTCGGGGGCGAGCTCCTCGATGACCTGCTCGAGGTCGAGGCCGAGCTGGTCGATGGTGGCGTGGTGGTGGTCGGAGCGGCCGGAGCGGCCGTGGGAGCGCTGGTCGTAGAAGACCGTGCGGACCAGGCCGCGGTAGCCGGCGCGCTGGAAGTGCCAGCAGTCCAGGGTGAGGGCGTAGCCGTGCACGAAGACGACGGTCACCGCGGTCTCGGCATCGGGGTCCGAGGGCTCGTCGACCTCGCAGTGCAGGGGCACCCCGTCGGGGGTGACGACCATGTGCGGCGCCGAGCGCAGCGAGCCCAACGGGGTGGCGTCTCCGGCACCGCGGCGGGCGGCGATGCCGCGGCGACGGCGCGCGACCTCGACGCCGGCCCCGATCGCGAGCGCACCCGCGGCGGCACCGGCCCAGCGCCACACCGTGCTCCTGGTCCTGCTCACTGGTCCTCCTGGCCCACCCATCGGCGGCCGAAGCGCCCACCGATGCGGGTCACGATCTCGTAGCTGATGGTCCCGCAGGCCTCGGCCCACTCCTGGGCGGTCGGGTGCGGGGCGGCACCGAAGAGTACGACCTGGTCACCGACCGCGCCCTGACCGTCCGGCAGCTCGACGACGACCTGGTCCATGCAGACCCGGCCGCGCAGCGGGCAGTGCTTGCCCCCGACGTCGAGCACCGCCCGGTTGCCCGCGTGCCGCGGGACCCCGTCGCCGTAGCCCACGGGCACCAGCCCCAGCGTGGTCGGCCGGTCGGCGACCCAGGTGTGGCCGTAGGACACGCCCGCCCCCGTCGGCACCTGCTTGACCAGCGCCAGCGCGGCGCGGGCGGTCATCGCCGGCCGCAGCCCGAGGTCGGGGGTGTGGCCCGGCGCCGGGTCCAGGCCGTACGCCGCCAGCCCGACCCGCACGAGGTCGAACCGGCTCGCGGGGCTCAGGATCGCCGCCGCGGAGTTGGCCAGGTGGCGCACCTCGGGCTCCAGCCCGTGCTCGCCCGCGACGGCCAGTGCGTCCTCGAAGGCCTGCAGCTGGGCGGCGTTGGCCGGGTGGTCGGGCTCGTCGCTGCACGCGAAGTGCGACCAGACGCCGGTCACCCGCCAGGTGCCGGCCCGCTCCCCCGCGCGGGCCCGCTCGACCAACCCCGCCCAGTCCTCGGGCGGGCAGCCGTTCCGAGACAGGCCGGTGTCGATCTTGAGCTGGAGCCGCGCGGGCGTGCCTGAGCGTCGTACGGCCTCGGCGACGGCGTCGAGGTGCTCGATGCTGTGGGCGGTGACGTCGATGCCGGCCGCGACCGCGTCGGTCAGACGCTCCTCGCCCGGGACGAAGAGCCAGGTCAGGATGCGGCCGGTGTCACCGGCCTCGCGCAGCGCCAGCGCCTCCTCGAGCGCGGCGGCGCCGAGCCACTGCGCGCCCGCCGCACGGGCGGCCCGCGCGACCGGCAGCATCCCGTGGCCGTAGGCGTCGGCCTTCACCACCACCATGAGCGGGGTGCCGGTGTGGGCGGCGAGGGCGCGCACGTTGGCGCGGACCGCCGCCAGGTCGACGACGATCTCCGCGCGCACCACCGGGTCCGAGGACATCGCGCCCATCTTCCCATCCCACCCCGGTGGGCGAGGCCGCCGGTGGTCGAGGCGCCCTCCGGTGGTCGAGCGAGCTGCGGAGCGCTAGCGACGAGCGGGCGTCGAGACCACCGGAAGCCCGCGCACCACCTCGGCCACCCCGCCCGCGACCTGACCGGCCACGATCGGTCCGCCGTCGGCGACGAGCGTGGCGGCGGCACCGTGCAGCCAGGACCCGACGCTCGCGGCGTCCCAGGGGTCGAGCCCGGTGGCCAGCACCGCCCCCATCACCCCGCCGAGCACGTCACCGGCGCCGGCGGTGCCGAGCCAGGGGGTGCCGGTGGTGGTGACCCGGGTCCGGCCATCGGGGCGGGTGACCAGCGTGTGCCGGCCCTTCAGCGCGACCACGCACCCGAACCTCTCCGCCGCCACCTGGGCGTGGTGCAGCTGCCGTGCCTCGACCTCGCTGCGCTCCACGCCGAGCAGAGCGGCGAGCTCGCCCGCGTGCGGGGTGAGCACGAGGTCGTCGCGGGTCTCACCGTCGAGCACGGCCTCCAGGTGCTTCAGCGCGTCGGCATCGACCACGGTCGGGACGCCGTCGGCCAGCGCGGCCGCCAGCTCGTCCCCCGCAGCGTCGCCACCGCCGGAGCCGACCACCCAGGCCTGCACCCGCCCGGCGCCGACGACCTCGGGGTGCTGCTCGCGCACGCGGTCGGCCACGGCCGAGTCGCCGACGTAGCGCACCATCCCCGCCAGGCCGCAGGAGGCACCGGCGACGGAGAGCAGCCCGGCGCCCGGGTACGTCGCGCTGCCGGCCCGGACCCCGACGACCCCACGGGTGTACTTGTGGTCGTCCGGCCCGGGCACCTGCAGCAGCCGCGCGACGTCGGCCGGCTGCAGGCTCTCGACGGGCGCGTCAGGGAGACCCTCGGCGCCGTCGAGCCCGATGTCGACCAGCTGCACCGCGCCGCACGCCTGGGCGGCGGGGTCCACCAGGTGGCAGGGCTTGTGGGTGCCGAAGGTGACGGTCAGGTCGGCCCGAACGTGCGGCTCCGGGGTCTCACCGGAGTCCACGTCCACGCCGCTGGGCGTGTCCACCGCGACGACCGGCACGCCCTCGAGCAGGGCTCCGGCGTACAGGGCGTCGCCGCCGTTGTCCCCCGACCCCACCAGCAGCAGGACCCTGCGGCCGTAGGTCGACCCCAGCCAGTCCGCGACCGCCCCCGCCAGCCCGTTCGCCGCACGCTGCATCAGCGTCCCCTCGGGCAACCGCGCCATCAGCTCGGCCTCTGCCGCCCGGACCTGCTCGACCGTGTGCGCCCGCCTCATGCAGCGACCCTAGAGGGGTCGTGCCCCTGAGCGGGCGCCATGGCGCCCGCTCAGGGGCACGACTCGGGCCTGTGGAG
>LULW01000502.1_pt1 | contig 14234 bp, 30 predicted proteins | sample 729531 | NCBI WGS metagenome assembly LULW01 (sample SAMN03860279, study PRJNA289734) | marine metagenome | biome: seawater column; feature: ocean; material: water; isolation source: Red Sea water column Station 108 - depth 10m | place: Saudi Arabia: Red Sea | collected 2011-10-15 | depth 10 m | reverse complement strand
TGATAAAGAAAATAATATAATAGAAGGTAATCCAGATAGAATTAAAACAGTAACAGATCACTGGAAGTTTTCCAAAAAAGTTACAAGTAACAGTCCTAATTGGTATTTAGCTGAAATTTTAAGTTAGTGAAAAAAAAAGACAGTCTATCCAAAAAAGACAAAGAAGATTGGAAAAATTTAAAGGGAAGGGCAATAATAGATGAGTGACAAAGTAATAAGTTTTATACAACCAAGTAGAAATAATTTAAAGTATTTGAAATGGTCGTATAATAGTATTCGTAAAAACTTAGGGTATCGACATGAAATATGTTGGGCTGATGATTTCTCAAATGATGGGACTTGGGAGTGGATGAACGAGGTAGCAAAGAAAGATAGAAATGTTAAGATACATCGTAATGAAGGTCCTACAAGATTAGGTCACACGATACTTTACGATACACTAATCAATGAATATGCTACAAGTGACATCGTGATGATATATCACGCTGATATGTACGCCTGTCCTAAATTAGATGAAGAAGTGTTGAAACATTTAGAACCAGGTAAAGTAGTGAGTGCAACACGAATAGAACCACCACTACATCCAGATGGTCCTGAAAAGGTATTACAAGACTTTGGTATAGAGCCTGAGGAGTTCGATGAACAAGGATTATTAAATTTTATAAATCAGACTTGGGAAGGAATGCCAGAAGATAAAACTACTGAGGGTATCTTTGCTCCTTGGGCAATATACAAAGATGATTTTACTAGTATAGGTGGGCATGACCAGTTGTATGCTCCACAATCCAAAGAGGACTCTGATATATTCAATAGGTTTCAATTAGCTGGTTACGAGACAATACAAACTTGGGAAGGTTATGTTTATCATATGACTTGTAGAGGTAGTAGATTCAAAGATGGTGCTATGAGAAACCCAGCAGGTCAAGTCTTCATGAAAGGTAGAGAATCATCAGAGTGGTTAGCTCAGAATCTAAGGTCAACACGAAATTTTATTCGTAAGTGGGGGCATATGGTTAAACATGACGATTACTTAAAACCGATAGTCCCACCGAAATACGATATTGGTTTCGTTGCTTACAATTGTAATAAACAGATGTTGTATGAATTAGAGCCTTGGTGTAATGTTATATATCTAGACGCTGGTTCAGATTATATGAATGAGTATAGAGAGGAAGAACAATCAAACACATCTTTTGATTTAAATGAAAGAATAAAATTGTATGGTAACAACAAAATATCTAATATACATGATATTTGTGTAGAATTTGATGCTAGCAAATTGAATAATGAAAACTTTCAAGTTTTAGTGAATTTGTCAGAAATGCTAAAAGATAGTGGTGAGATCGGAGAGATGGAGTTTGATATTTTTAAATTTTACATAAAATCATTAAAGACTTACGAAAAAAACTTGATTGTTTGTAAGACTAACTAACTATTTATAAGTGTAATAAGAGGTTATAATGAAAGATAAATTAGGTTTATATGTTAGTAACTTAATGGCTACAATAATTGATGATGATGAAAGAAACTTCAGCAGAAAACTAGCTTTAAATGAATTACAAAAAATAAATCACGACATTGGTAGTTTTTTAATAAAATATGATGAAGTTTTGAATAACAAACCTGAAATGAAAATAGGTGATAAAAACTACAAAGAGTATTGGACTTGTGATGTATGTAAAAAACCAACACATAAAATAGAATATGAAAATTTATCAGGCACAGACCATTTAAGTTGTGTGTTGAGAGAGGAAATGGAAGAAAAACAATTAGAATTTAACTTTGGAGACAAAAATGAAAATAAGTAATGATGCCAGCGTAGAACTAAAAAAAATTAGAGCAGCTATGGACGATGCCTATAATAAATTGAATGTTTCACTTTATAAAAAGAATAGGGCTGCTAAGGTTAGTTATTCAGAGGTAAATCCATTTGATTTAATATCTGAAAATTTTGAATATATTTCAAAAACAATAAGAGACTTACAGGACTCTGAAAGGGTGGTTGATTAATTATGGCAAATGATCACGCTAAAGATAGATACGATCCACCGAGTGTGGGTAGTGAGTTTGATGAGGATAGATTCTCTGAAATAAATCCTGGTGAAGTTTTTCGTTTATTCATGAATAATGACTCAAAAATATATAGAAAAACAAATGATAACTTTGCTCTTGATTTGAAAGAGGGAGTTGAAATACAATTTGATCCTAACGAAAAAATTTATGTCAAGTCGTAATTTTCAAAAACCAATACGAATCAAAGGACATCGTTTAGTCGTAACTAAAAAAATGATTGAAGATGCTCAATCACAAACTAAATCAAATATGGCAGCTGCGAGATGGCTTGGTGTAAGCTATTTAACTTATCGTAAGTACGCTAGAATATACGGTTTATTTGAAAAACACCTGAATCCAGCAGGTGTGGGAATAAAAAAAGGTTATGGAAGGTGGATAAAATCACTTGACCAAATACTAGATGGAAGTAAGAAATATCGAATGAGAGCTGGGTATATTAAAAGAAGACTTATAAAAGAAAAATGGGTTGAAGAGGAGTGTAGCTCTTGTGGATATAATGAAATGGTAATAGGCAAAGACTCAGTTGCTCTTCGATTAGATTATATAGATGGTGATGTTACTAACAATCATCTTGATAATCTTAGATTGTTATGCCCGAATTGTTTTCTATCACACAATGGTCATATGCCTTCATCAGAGAGGTTTTATAAATGAAACAAAAAGCAATATTAATCAAAGACTTTTATAATGACAAAGGTGCTCTTCATCGTGGAGAGAAAGTTGTTATTGAGGGACAGGCTGCTGAGGGATTCACCAGAATAGTTACTGGTACAGGTACTGTTTATGTAATACCATCCCATATTATAAAAAAAATACCTTGACAAATTGATTATTTCTTCGTAATTTATAGGAATGAAGAAAGTAATAAATTGTATAAAAGAACACAACCCTATCATTAACAAAAAACTTCGTGAGGTTACAGTTGAAGAAGGATTGGTTATCGCGACAGAACTATTTCAAATACTTAACAAAAGAGGGGACGGTATTGGGTTGGCAGCTAATCAAGTGGGAATTGATGCACAAGTGGCCGTTGTCAATGTTCGTAAACCTTTGGTTCTCATCAATCCGAAGATTATATCAAAGGAAAATGAGGTTAATTATTATGAAGGTTGTTTATCTTTTCCTGGCAGAGCAGTATCCACAAAAAGGTATAGGGATATAATTATAAGTACAGAGCAAGAAGAATCAAAATGGTATTTTAGTGGAGCTGAGTCTTCAAAAGATACCAAAGGCACTTGGGAAGTTTCGTCTAAACACGACCAAGAACAAAGATTACTTGAGTCTGTTTGTATTCAACATGAGATTGAAATCAAGGATGGGTAATGGAGTGAGAAAAATAGACTGGTTTAATTTATTTGTTTGGGTAATTTTGTTACCCACGACTTCATTTACACTTTGGTATCTGTTAATTAATTTAATAAGGAGAATATTTTGATAATCAAAAAAATATTATATTGGATGATTGGGTTCATTTTGTTTTCTGGTTTATCAGATTTAGTTTTAGCACAAACATATGTTGAGGGTGATTTTGTAGAAGATTTTGGTGCGGAAATATGTTACAACGGCGATGGTTATTGGTCTTATGATTCTGTTGGACATAACAAAGTTGTATTCATAGCTTCATTCGCAACTTGGTGAGGACCTTGTCAATCGGAGGCTCCGATCATTGAGTATATTTATCAAGAGTATTTAGGACAAAGAGTGGAAGTAGTTACAGCAGGTATGGATTGGAATCAACCTTACAGTTGTGAGGGATGGGCGACATCATTTGGTCAAACATTACCGGTTTTAGATGATAATAATGGTAGTAATATCTATTCTTTATTTGGTGTTGGATATGTGCCACATAATATCGTTATTAATGGTGCTGGTCAAGTTATATATTCCCAATCTGGTTTTAATCAAAGTGCTATAATTACGGCAATAGAAACAGGTTTATCTACGCTAATATTAGATATGGATGAGGATGGTGTATTAGATGATGTTGATAATTGTGTAGAGGAATACAATCCTAACCAAGAGGATTATGATTTAGACGGCATTGGTGATTATTGTGATCCTTGTGATAACATTTCTTTTTATGTAGGTAACTTAAATGGTGATAATTTTGTTAATTTATTTGACATATTGATGTTAGTAGATTTAGTGTTAGGTTATGCTAATAATGAGTGTTCAATAGAAAGTGCGGATATTAATGATGACGGTACAATAAATGTTTTAGATGTTATTTTTTTATTACAACAGGTTATAGGTGGAAATCAACAACGAGCTATTAGATACCTTGAATCAATAGTATCACCATCAGAATTTGAGCGGTTAACAAAACAATACTCATTATTGAGTGAATCTAAAGTTATTGCTTTTCCTAACCCATCAAATAATAATGTGAGTATTTTTGGCAACGGCTATACAATTATTTATGATATTACTGGTAGATTAATAAAACAATTCGACTTAGAGGGTAAATATGTTTGGAATACAGGCAATTTACCTGCTGGTATTTATTACATCATAAATGATAATGATGCTGTAAAGATAACAATATTAAAGTAAGGTAAATTATGAAAAATATGATAATTATTTCACTAGGGTGTTTATTTTGTTTTGTAGGTGGTTTATACCTTGGCGTTACAAAAGTTGAAGAGCAAACGGCTAAATGGGATGTAAAATATAAAGAAACAGATGATAAAGTTTCTGCGTTTGTAGAAGTGTCAGATCCTAACACAGTTCGTTCTTATATAAAACAATTAAATGATATGTTAGATAATATGAGTAGACTTGGTAAAATTATAGAGAGTGGTCAAGAGTTAGATAATGCTCTAATAGATATACTAAATCAACAACAAAAACTTAACAAAAAATTAGGTGATATGGTAACTTTAGAGGAGTATAAAGCTTACACAGTTCAAAATGATTTTAGGTTAGGTGCAAGTAAACACGATGATGACGATCAATATGACTTAATTGAAGAGTTATCAGCTGATTTAGATAAGATAAATAATAACTTTAACAAAAAGATTAAAAAAATAGAAGTTGGTTTAGCCGATATAAAAAGTGATTTGAATAAAATAAAAAACTCGAAAATGGGTTCTAAGTTATTAGGAGACTAAATGGCTAGAAATTGGTTAGGTCAAAAAATTATAAGAGATGCACACGATAAAGCAAGGGCAACAGACTCAGATGTTAAATGGGAAAATTTCAAAATGTTTTTGTGGATTGTTTTTGGTTATACTTATTTTCATTTTGTTATTATGGGCTGGAATTTATGAAAAATAAATATAGCGATGCAGGAAAGGGAGATAAATTAAGAAGAAATATTTCACCTAAAGAATGGGATAAAAGGTGGGAAAAGATATTTAATACAACAGGTTCAAGTAAGAGACAAGTTTACAGCACTAATGCTTGTAAGATAGATAAGAATGGTGGTCCTTATGAAATTGACCTGTCAGAAATCGATAAAACAACTAGGAGTAAATAAATGAGTAAATTTATTAAAGCAATTGAAACATTAAAACGATGGATTGGCGTTGATAAAAGAAGTGGTGATGACCGAAGGATTAAGAAACCAAGAAAGCGTAAAAATGAAAAAAGGTTAGACCAAAGAAGAAAAAAATGATTTATCTGGTTTTTCTTCTAATTCAGGCTAATCTTTATTCTGTTAAAGCTATCGATGACACGATGCATCAATATCAAGATAACTTGGACGAATTATTTTTGCCATTAGACAATGAAAAATTAACTCAATTTTGTATGTTGCACAAAAAATGGGAAAAAATAGTTGTTACTAAAATTAGAAACAAAAACACCAAAAAATGGAAGTCATCTTACTCTGTAAAATATGTCAAAGATAAGGAGAAATAAATGCTAGACAGTTTGTTAGTAGGCGTAATGTTTTTCAACTCATTTGCTGTTAGAACACCTAATGTTCAACCAAATCCTGATGATTATGAAGTTAGTGTTGGTCTAAGTCATAACAACTTTTATATTAATCGACAATGGGAACGAGAACTTGGTGAATACTATCTTGACGATTTAATTTGGTTGAAGTATGATAATGATTTATATTTTAAACCAGAATATATGAATAAAGAGAGTCAAAATGTTAAGTATTTGAAAATAGACTGGCGAAAAAAATGGAGAGGTATAAGTTGGGGATTCACTAGCCGTAATAATGAAGACGATGTATTTAGTTTAAAATTTAAAACTTTTGCCTCTATAGGTATCATCAAAAAGAAAACATATAAAGATGGTAAGGTTGAGGTTGAGGTATCTTTTGATGGTTACTTACCACCAGACGAAAATGGTGAAAATACTACATTTGAATTTGAAGACAAATTTAAAGTATCTTGGAAACTAACTGATAAAATAAGGTTGTATAATTTGGGAGAAGTCTCTAAACTACAAGCAAAACAATTTTACAAGTTTATGGTTGGTTTAGAGTACACTTTTTGATATTTATAGGTAAGAAAATGAAATATAAAATAAAAAACTCAGCGACACAATCCTTTACTCCGTTCATAAAGAAGTGGGTGAAAACCTCTTCACAACAAATAAACTATAAATTAGTTTATAAAGTGCTTGACTAATATAGGTAATGTTAGTTAGCTTTAGGAGTAACATTATGAGTGTATGGACAACAGAGAGAAAAGAGATTGCTACTTGGTTATCAGGTTATCTTGCTATGATTAAAAAATGGGTTGATAAAATACTTGATAATGAAGACCACGATGTAGATAAGATGAAAATCATTACACAAATTGATGAATGGATTAGTTGGTTAGAGGAAACCAAAATAAAAATCATTAAAATGAAAGATGTAGAAATAGAAAAGGAGTAAAAATGAAAAGGTTATTTTTATTAACATGGTTATTTGTTATTGGATGTTCAAACACAATGATGCCTGAGGATTGCGATTGTTCGTTTGAAATATCATCCGATTTACCAAAATTTAATGGAGTTTATGAAATAGAGTACAATCAAGATTTAGCACAAACTTATTCTGTGTTGAGTTGTACAACCGAGTGTGGTGTTAATCAACATATAAAATGGGACTCTGATTGGCAAATACAAATTAGTGGTGAGTGGACAAGTTTGGTTAATCCAGCAAGTATGACAGATGAAGATGGTAATGGCAAAATTGTTTTTGCTGTTTGGGAAGAATTTATTGGTGAGACAATTACTATTTACGGCACTTACACAGATGATTGTGGTCATAATTTTTTAAACTCAGTAAAAGTGAAAGTAGTTGATAATGAGTAGGAGATAAGTTATGAAATGGTTTCTTGTTGATAAGTATGATAATATTGTTAGTAGAACCGATTTACATTCTGATTATGGTAAAAATTCTGCTAAGATGTATTTTGTTGGTAGAAAGAGGGTAAAAGAGGAAGAATTTGACAAGTTATGGGAAGTGATGAGTGAAAAAGAATATGAAACAAAATTCCAAACCACTTTACAAAACAGACAGATGGGCAAGTTAAAATATAAGTGGTGGAAAGATGAACACACTAATCCTGACATAGACAAATTTTAATAATTAAAGTTATATGACATTTTGTCATAAATAAAGATTTGGTATAGATATTGTAAATATTATATCAAGAACATCGCCACAAAGTGGGATGTAGTTAGTTCAAATGAATAACATAGGAGAAACAAATGACAAAATTAATGCTTCACACAGCTAATTTCCCTTTACTAGATAGGGATGAGTTTTTAACGCCATTTGATAAGATGTTTGATAATCTTGTGGAAAGTCAGTTTCCTGAGGTGGTTAAACAAGTCGGTGTCAAACCCTACCAAGGTTCAGCATATCCAAAAGTCAATGTATACGAATACGATGATAAAATTGGTATTGTTGCTGAGATTCCAGGTCTATCAAAAAAACAACTTAATGTGGAAGTAGAAGATAGTGTGTTAACCATTTCAGGTGACAAACATAGTGTTTGGGATGATGCGAAGGCTAAAGTGCTTCGTAGAGAATTGAAACAATCTTCTTTTAAAAGGTCTTTCACTTTAGGTGAGATGCTTGATGGTAATGACATTAAAGCTAATTTCAAAGATGGGGTTTTATCTATAGAAATTCCAAAAATAGAGCCTGCCAAGCCAAAAAAACACTCAGTTAAAATCGGGTGAAACTTATCACCATAGGTGATAACGGTTACATCGTTCTCGGCATTGTGTCGGCTGATACCCATTATAATAGTGATGAATTAAAATCACAATGGACATTGGCCGACACGATTTTACAAAAAGATAACAAACTATATGTCTGTATGAAAACAATAGATGTATAAAATTATGAGATTTAATGCTTGACTTATATAGTTATATATGACTATATTAAGTTAACATAATGAAAAGAAAACAACAATCACCAACATATGAAGAAAAAGGAGTTCGTTATATGATGTGTTCATGTGGTAACTATATACCAGTAGGAGAAACTGCTGTATCAGTAACCTGTCCAACTTGTGTAAATAGAAAAATAATGATTAATTTTCCTGAGTTACACGAAGATAAACCTAAAAGAAAATCTACAGGTAGACCTGCGGGTTGGCATTTTATGGTAGAGTTTGTAGATGTAAATGGTAATGTGTTTCATAAAGGTGTAGAACAACCTAAATTGAAAGGCACACTCCCACCTACTAAAATAAAACCTAAAAAGAAAACAAAAAGAAGAAGTAAAGAGCAAATACTTCTTGATAGACATAACAAAAAGAAAGAAGTTTTAAGAAAAGCGAAGAAGAAGTTGAGTAAGAAAATTGAAAGGCAATAAGCCTCTAGATAGGGACTATTTTAAATACAAAGATAGACCGAAAAGAGAGAGTGATAAAGATTTTACATCTTGTTGTGGATTGGATACGAGCCGTGACATTTTAAATGTAAAAAGTAAACACGATTGGAAACTTATAGAGGATTACATAGAAGAACAATTAAGAATTTATTCTAACACCGAAAAAATTACACCTGTCTCTTGTGAGGTGTGTGGAAGATTGTTAGAATATGTCTGTAAGTTAAAACAAGATAAAAACCTTTGGAGATAAAAAATGGCTAAAAAACCAGCTTCGTTTGAATATAACGGAACATTAATTAAAGTTTTAGATGGGGACACAATTGATTGTTGGATTGATTTGGGTTTCGATTTAAAAATTAAAAAAAGAATTAGGTACATGGGAATTGACACCTGGGAATCAAGGACAAGAGATAAAGAAGAGAAAGTCAAAGGACTTGCTGCTAAGGCTCGTAACAAAGAGTTGTTAGAGGCTGGTATATTTAAGATTGTATCTTATGGCACAGGTAAATTTGGTAGAGTTCTTGGTGAGATATTTGTAGAGCCAAAGTCAGTAGGTATTATGGAGTCTGAGGCAAAGTATTATGGTGTAAATCAAACCAAAGAAGGATTGATTAGCGTGAATGGCATACTTATGGCTGAGGGACACGCTTACGAATATCACGGCGAGAAAAAGAAAGCTTTTGTAAAAGAAATTGAAACAGAAAAAGCGGCTAAAAAAGAAGATTTAGTTGATAAACCATCAGAGGAGTAAATAATGAGCGAAAGAGAAGAATCTGCTGTGCGGAGTCAGGCTATTCTCATGATTGCTAGAAATTACGATAAACCACATATCATTGAAAGGGTTATTAAAAGATTTCTAAGGTGTATGAAAATATTTGACTAACATAGGAGACACAATGGACATTACAATTGAATATTGTATGATGTGAAACTATGAACCTAGAGCTCTCAGTTTGAGAGAATCACTAAAAAAACAATTTGGTATTAAAGCCAAAATGATTGAAAGTTCTGGTGGTGTATTCGAAGTCACACTAAATAACAGCTTAATTTTTAGTAAAAAAGATTTAGGTAGGTTTCCAACTAAAAATGAAATAGAGGATTTATTAGAGGGCTATCAAAAAGTAACATGACAAAAAAACAAAAAGGTAAAATGTCCAAAAAAACGACATTATTAGAATTAAAAAAAAGAGTAGGACCACCAAAAGTATATTTCAAAAAAAGACGATGAGGTTTTAATGCTAAAAATTAATGTTTTAGACAAGGGTTTTGTTGAGGTTGTAGATTCATTAGGAAATGATTTAACAGTTGTCAATTCAGCTCGTGTATCATTCGGTAAAAGAAAAAAATATTGGGATAAATCAGATGAAAAGCTGGTTAATTATCTCGCTAAACATAAACACTATTCTCCATTTAGACATTTACAGATTCAGTTTCACATCAAAGCACCTGAGTTTGTAATGAGACAATGGTACAAACATATTGTAGGTATCGAAACCACATCTAATAGTTCTGTTAAAGATCACGCTTGGAATGAAATAAGTGGTCGTTATGTTCAATATCAAGATTTTTACGAGCCTGATGTTTGGAGAAAACAATCAAAAGACAATAAACAAGCCAGTGAGGGGCATTTTGAAGATAGAGATGAACTTCTAGATATTCAAGCTAAATGGAAACAATCACATTATATGGCATTAACATCTTATCAAGGTTTAATTGAAAAAGGTATGGCAAAAGAACAAGCCAGATGTATATTGCCATTAACTTTATATACTGAAGTATATTGGACGGCATCATTTCAAGCCGTTATGAACTTTATAGAGTTAAGAAATGAAAAAACAGCACAAATAGAAATACAAGAATATGCAAAGGTTTTATTAAAATTTATGAATCAAACATTTCCAAAAACAACAAAAATATGGAGAAAAGCACATGGATGGGTATAAGAAATATATAAAAGAAGTACCTGATTTTCCAATAGATGGTGTGTCGTTTAAAGACATATCGGAATTATTAGGAAATCAAGAAACATTTAGGTCTGCTGTGAAAGATATGGGTAATTTAATTGAACCTCATCCATCAGATGAAAAACCAGATTATTGGGTTGGGGTAGATGCTAGGGGTTTTATATTTGCCTCCGCACTTTCAATCATATTTGGTGGTGGAGTTTTAATGTGTAGGAAGAGAGGTAAGTTACCAGGTCCTACTGTAAGTTACAAGTATAAAACTGAATATAGTACAGATGAATTAGAAATGAAAAGTGGGGATGGTAAAGTAATAATAGTTGACGATGTTTTAGCCACTGGTGGAACTTTACAAACAGTAAACAATTTGTGTAGAGCTGCTGGTTATTTAGTGATAGATAAATTAGTTTTAATTGATTTACAATATGTTCCGAGAGTTGATTGGTTTACATCAGAAGTTAAAAGTTTAATACAATATGGATAAAAAACAACTTGGAGTAATACCTAAAATCGTTAATAATTTTGCTCCTAAAACAAGTAATCAAAATTTATTTTACAACATAATTGGTGATGATGAAACTCAACTTATTTTATGTCACGGAATAGCCGGAACAGGCAAAACTTATGTGTCTGTTTATAAAGCTCTACAAGATGTTTTGAGAAGGGGAACACCATATAAAAAACTAATAATAATAAATCCAACAGTAGATGTTGGCAACGAAGATAAGTTAGGTTTTTTACCAGGTGAGTTATCAGCGAAGATACAACAATATAACGAATCTACATTTACAATTTTAGATAAAATTATTGGTAAAGCTAGAGCCACAAAGATGATTTCTGATGGTAAATTGGAAATTGGAGTGTTAAACTTTCTAAGAGGAGTTAACTTAGAAAATTGTTATGTAATATTAGATGAAGCTCAAAATGTATCACCAATGCAAATCAAAACCCTAATGACCAGAATATCAGATAATTGTAAAATGATTATTCAAGGTGATATGAGTCAATGTGATAAATACAAAACAAATGGTGCCACTAATTACGAGAAGAGTGGATTCTACGATGTGTGGTTTAGATTAAAAGGTGTAAAAGGCGTAAATCATATGGCATTTAATAGAGAGGATTGTGTTAGGCATCCGTTGGTAAAAAGAATTTTAAAAACATATGAAGATGAACATAAAGTAGATTTAAGTCATGACTAATGTTATCAAGAGAGTTTTTAATACGAATCTTATGAGTTATGGAAATTTAGAGAAAAAAATATTAATAGTATCTGCTCTTGAAGTAGAGACACAAGGTAAGTTAAAAGATTACAACGTTTTGTACACAGGTGTCGGCAAAGTAAATGCTACATATGAATTAACAAAACATTTTGGTAAACACGGTAGCCATATTCCTTATAGTTTGATAATCAACTATGGAACTGCTGGTAGTCGTAAAATAAAAAGAAAAACGCTTGTTGATTGTACAAAGTTTGTACAAAGAGATATGGATGTTACAGGTCTAGGATTTATGAGAGGTGAGACGCCATTTGAACAAGATCCACCTGTTATTATACAACAACAAAATATAGAATTTAATCCAATTGGAAGAAATGCAACTTGTGGTACAGGAGATAATTTTGTAGAAGATAAAACTAATTACTATGGTGAAGTTGTGGATATGGAAGCATATGCTCTAGCCAAGGTTTGTTATTTATATGATGTTCCTTTTATATCATTTAAGTATATTACTGATGGTGCAGATGAACAGGCACATGAAGATTGGGAAGCAAACTTAGCTGATGGTATTGTAGAATTTAAGAAAAAAGTGCTTGACAAATTACCAAAATCTTAGTAAATTAATAGAAACAATGAGGATAAACCATGACAAAGAAAAACACCAATAAGCAGTTCGTTCATTACAAAAAATGGACAACCAACGAGGGTTTTATATTTTTGGCTGAAAGTAAAGAAGATGCTATTAAGTATCTTGAAAATATGAGTCACTTAGGTAAACTTGTAACAATAGAAAATTTACAAGAGGTGACTGGTGAATAAATACTACTACGAAAAGAGTGGTATTTTAGATTCAAAAATCAATATTACATATCATGAGTTATTTTGTAAAACTGATGAGCAGCTTGATGATTGGATAGAACAAGTTCGTCAATATATAATTGAAGATTGGGATGAGCGAGGAACGCCTCCTATGGTTGGTCAATCAATCGAGGACATAATTAAGTCATTTAAAAAACTGAGAGAATATGACATACACGGCTTTATAGAAAAAGCTGATGATGGACAAAGAAATGTAATCAGAAACTTTAATAAGTTTGCGAATGGTGTAAATCAGTTCTTTCCTACAATGTTAAAGACTCGTATCGGAGATATGGGAGATGGATTAAATTCTATTTATGACAGAATAAAAGAGGATGTAAATAAAGATTTATTTTATAAAGCTATGAGAAGAGGTCTTCGTAGAGATTCAATGTATACTTTTAGTAAGTCTATTTCATTAGATAGGAAAGAAAATACAAAGAATAAATTGCCTTATTGGAATGGAGAAGATGCCTTAACTTGGTTAGAATATTATCGAGACAACAAATTAAAGTTTAAGAATCATAGGTTGTGGATTGCTAAGTCACATCAAGAAAAATATCTTAAACATTATGTCACATTAAATGCTGATGAAATAAAATTGGGTTATGACAAAGGATTAATCACAGATGAGATGGTGACTAACTTATGGTGCCCTACTCTGAAAACAAAATTATCTGTGGAAGACCTAACTGATACTGTATCCACAAAAGGTGGTAATGTTAGAAAAAATGTTTTCATGATTAGGTATTATGATTTGAAGACTAGATTGTTTCCAAAAGCATTTCAGATATTTAGATTGAGTTTGAACTCACAACCAGCAGTTAATTTTCCACCACTTACAGCAAGACTTCTGTATGAAAAATATACAGACCACATTGAACAAGATGAACCGCTTAACATTTACGATCCTTCAAGTGGTTGGGGTGGTAGGATTCTTGGTGCTATGGCTTCCAAGAAAAAAATACATTATATTGGAACAGACCCGAATACAGATAATTGGATAGACGAGATAGATAAGTCAAGATACGAATATGTTGCTGACTTTTTTAATGAACACGGTTTAGAAACAAATCCATTTTGGGAAGAGTCAAAGAATACCTATCATTATTTTCAGTTAGGTTCTGAACATATTGGTGACCATCCTGACTTTCAACAATACAAAGGTAAGTTAGATATGGTATTTACTTCACCACCTTATTTTGATAGAGAACAATATTCTGATGATGACGAACAATCATTTAAGGCTTATCCGATGTATCACGATTGGAGAGATAACTTCCTAAAACCAACATTAACAAATGCTTACGAGAGTCTAAAAAGTGA
>LULW01000781.1_pt1 | contig 14301 bp, 12 predicted proteins | sample 729531 | NCBI WGS metagenome assembly LULW01 (sample SAMN03860279, study PRJNA289734) | marine metagenome | biome: seawater column; feature: ocean; material: water; isolation source: Red Sea water column Station 108 - depth 10m | place: Saudi Arabia: Red Sea | collected 2011-10-15 | depth 10 m | reverse complement strand
TTGCCCCGATATCGTGCAGGCCTTGAACCTGATGTCGGTCGTCAATCCGCGCATCACCCACACCGCGATCGACGGCGGGCTGTTCCAGGCCGAGGTCGAGGAGCGCAAGATCATGGCGGTGCCGACGATCTTCCTGAATGGTCAGAATTTCGGTCAGGGCCGCATGGAACTGGAACAGATCCTCGCCAAGCTCGACAGCGGCGCCGAAGCCAAGGCGGCCGAAAAGATCGCTGCCAAGGACGCGTTCGACGTGCTCGTTGTCGGCGGCGGCCCCGCGGGCGCCGCGGCCGCGATCTACGCGGCACGCAAGGGCATCCGCACCGGCATCGCGGCCGAACGCTTCGGCGGACAGGTGCTCGACACGATGGCGATCGAGAATTTCATTTCAGTCCAGCACACCGAAGGGCCGAAGCTCGTCGCGCAATTGGAGAGCCACGTCAAAGACTATGACGTCGACATCATGAACCTGCAGCGCGCCGAAAAGCTGATCCCGGCAAAGGCCGAGGGCGGGTTGCACGAAGTCGTGCTTGCCAACGGTGCGTCGCTCAAGGCGCGCACCGTGATCCTCTCGACCGGTGCGCGCTGGCGCCAGCTCGGCGTGCCGGGCGAGGATGCCTATCGCAACAAGGGCGTCGCCTATTGCCCGCACTGCGACGGCCCGCTCTACAAGGGCAAGCGCGTCGCGGTGATCGGCGGCGGCAATTCGGGCGTCGAGGCGGCGATCGACCTTGCCGGCATCGTCGCGCACGTCACCCTGATCGAATATGACAGCCAGCTCCGCGCCGACGCCGTTCTTCAGCGCAAGCTCGCGAGCCTGCCCAACGTCAAGATCATCACCTCGGCGCTGACCACCGAAGTGCTCGGCGACGGCGAAAAGGTGACGGGGCTTGCCTATAAGGACCGCAATTCGGACGAACTGCATCAGGTCGAACTTGAAGGCATCTTCGTTCAGATCGGCCTCGTGCCGAACACAGAATGGCTCAAGGACAGCGTCACCCTATCGCGCCACGGAGAGGTCGAGGTCGACCATCGCGGCGAGACGAGCCAGCGCGGCATCTTCGCCGCGGGCGATTGCACGACCGTCCCCTACAAGCAGATCGTGATCGCGATGGGCGAAGGATCGAAGGCGGCTCTGTCGGCCTTCGATTACATGATCCGCTTGCCCGCAGATGCGGAAGCCGAAGCGGCGTGAACGCCATATTTTCGTCATGCCGGACTTGATCCGGCATCCATTCGCGGCGCAAGATCGCATGGACCCCGGATAAGATCCGGGGCGACGAGAGAAGGATGACCGACAAGAAGAAACCGCCCGCACTAATTCCGCTCTGCCGTTTCGAGGAACTGGCCGAGCGCGAGAACAGGCTGCGCGACGAAGCGGCGCGCAAGGCCGCAAAGCCGACGCGCAAACCGCGCTAGCCGGCCGTCATTGCAAAGCGCCGCGGCGGCACGCCCACCGCGCGCGCAAAGGCGGTGCTGAACGCGCTCGCCGACCCATAGCCGACCCGCTCGGCGATTTCGTCGATTCTGCCCGTGCGGCGGCGCAACATGTCCTTGGCCAGGCTCATGCGCCAGCTTTGCACATATTCCATCGGCGGCACGCCGACGGTGCGCGCGAAACGGTCGAAGAAGGCCGATCGCGACAGCGCCGCTTCCTGCGCCAGCGCCGCGACCGTCCAGGGGTGCGCGGGGGCATCGTGGATGCAGCGGATCGCGCTCGCCAGACGCGGGTCGCCAAGACCGCGCAGCATTCCCGGCGGCGCCTCGTCGCCGCCCGCGGCGCGTAGCGCCTCGACCAGCAGTATCTCGACCAGCCGCGCGAGCACCAGATCGCGCCCCGGCCTGTCGCCGCCCGCTTCGCTGCGCACCATCTGTACCAGCGCCGCCAGCCGCTCGGCTCCGCGCAGATGGATCAGGGTGGGAAGCTGCGATACCAGCAGGCCGGCGTCGGGCGAGGCAAAGGCGAAATAGCCGCCGAGCATCCGAACATCGGGCTCACCGTCGGGCTCGCCATGCCGCATCTCGCCCGAAAATCCGGTGGTGTCATGGGGATCGATCATGACCGGATCGCAGGTAGCCCCTGCGTCGATGGCCGACATGGTGAAGCCCGGCGTCGCAGGCAACAGCACGAAATCGCCGGCAATCAGCGTGACCGGATCGGCGCCATCGACCGTCAACCGGCAGCGACCTTGCAGCACCGTGCAAAAGCTCGGGTCGCCGAAGGATGAATAGCGCACCGCCCACTGCCCGCGTCCGCCAATCCCTTTCGCGAAGACCGTGCTGGGGCGCAGCAGCGCGATAAGATCGGAGAGCGGGTCGGCCATATCCGGACTATCTGTAATGAATGATGGATTATATATTATAGATAGTATCTCTTCCGTTGCCTAGATCATTTCCATCACCCTGATGAAAGGAAGAATGATGAAACGGATTCTGATCACCGGCTGCTCGTCGGGCTATGGCTTCGAAACCGCACGCCATTTTCATGCGGGCGGCTGGACCGTGATCGCGACGATGCGCAACCCGGCCGCCGCGCCGCTCGAACCTTCGGCGCGGCTTCGCCTGCTGCCGCTCGATGTGACCGATGACGACAGCATCGCCGCCGCCATCGCCGCCGCCGGGCCGATCGACGTTCTCGTCAACAATGCGGGGATCGGCCTGTTCGGCGCGCTCGAACATTCGCCGCTGCGGCGCATCCGCGACGTCTATGCCACCAACAGCGTCGGCACTATCGCCATGACGCAGGCGGTGATCCCGCAGATGCGCGAACGCCGGTCGGGAACGATCGTCAACGTCACCTCGTCGGCAACGCTTGCCGCTTTCCCTTATGCCGCCGCCTATACGGGCAGCAAGACCGCGATCCAGGGCTTCACCGGCAGCCTCGCGCACGAACTCCAACCGCTGGGTATCGGGGTGAAACTCGTCGAGCCGGGCTATGGTCCGACCACCGCCTTTAGCGCGAACACCGATGTCGCGCTCGCCGACGTGCTGCCCGAACCCTATGGCAGCCATGCCGCGCCGATCCTTGCGGGCATGGCGCAGCCCGCGCTCTTCACGACCGAGGCCGATGTCGCGGCGGCGGTGTGGGACGCGGTGCACGACCGGACGGGACGCAGCCATTTTCCGGCGGGCGCCGATGCGCTGGCGATCGCCGCGGCGGCCTAGGCGGGCGGGCGATTACTCGGGCAGCGCGGGCTTGACGGCGATACCGTCTAGAAAGCCATCGAGCCGCTTGATGTCCTCGGCGGTGAAATGCAGCCCCAGCTTGCTCCGCCGCCACAAAATGTCGTCGCTCGTCTGCGCCCATTCGCGGTCGATCATCCAGCGGATCTCGGCAGCCGACAGCCCGTGTGCGATCTCCCCGCCCAGGTCGTCCCAGCTTTGGGCCGTGCCGAGCCATGCCCGCGCGTCGGTGCCATAGGCCTTGACGATGCGGTCGACCGTCGCGGCTGAGAGGAAGGGGTGAGCAAGCCGATAGTCGGCCTTCAGCGCCGCCGCGCCGTCGGTCCGAAAATCGCCGCCGGGCAGCGGCGCGCTGGCGGTCCAGCGCGCCCCGGTCAGCGCGGCGACATGCGCCGCCAGATCGTCTACCGCATGTTCGGCGACATGGCGGTAGCTGGTGATCTTGCCGCCATAGATGGTGAGCAGCGGTGCGCCTTCTTCCATGTCGAGGTCGATGCGGTATCCGCGCGTTGCCGCCTCGGGCTTGCCCGATCCGTCCTCGACCAGCGGCCGCACCCCCGAATAGGTCCACACGACATCGTCGGGGCCGATCTGCGCGGCGAAATACTGGTTCGCTCCCTCGCACAGATAGGCGATTTCCTCGGCACTCGCATGCACGTCGGCCAGCGATCCGTCATGATCCTGGTCGGTCGTCCCGATCAGCGTGAAATCGCGCTCATAGGGGATGGCGAAAAAGATGCGTCCGTCGGGAAGCTGGAAGAAATAGGCGAAATCATGGTCGAACAGCTTCTCGTTGCGCAGGATCGCAGTCCATCGCTCGCTGCCGCGTTCGAGCGCGATGCACTCGGTCCCCACGCCGATTTCCGCACCCCGCTCCTCGGCATCTCGGGCGCTCAGCACTACCAGTCGGGCATCTTCCACCCAGCAATCCGAATATTCGAACCCAGCCTTGAGCCGATCTTGCAGGATAGTGCGATGCGGCGCGATGCGCAGGTCGACCGATCTGCTCTTGGGCAGGCTCATTCGGCCGCCGATGTGGTCGTAAAGCGCGAGACCGAGCCGCAGCATCCACTTTGGACGCATGCTCGGCTCGTGCGGCATCACGAAACGCAACGGCCAGATGATGTGCGGCGCGATGCCCCACAATATCTCGCGCTCGGCCAATGCCTCGCGCACCAGGCCGAATTCATAATGCTCCAGATAGCGCAGCCCGCCGTGGATCAGCTTGGTCGAGGCCGAGGAGGTGCCCTGCGCCAGATCGCCCTGTTCGATCAGCAGCACCCGCGCGCCGCGCCCCGCGGCATCGCGCGCGACGCCGGCCCCATTGACGCCGCCGCCGATCACGATGACATCATAGGGGATGGGCGCGTCGGTCATGGCGCGTTCCTATGCCAGATGCGGGCGGCTTGCCAATGGCGATGCAAAGCTATGCGGCTTACGTATGCGCGTTGCAATCGCCAGGGGCTTTCGCCACCGTCCCTGTCCGTTATCCAAGGGGATATTTGTGAGCGTCAAAGTCGAAACATTGGTGCTGTTCGGGGCGACGGGCGATCTTGCCCATCGCATGCTCTTCCCCTCGCTCTACAATCTGCACATGGACGGGCTGCTCGACGATGCGATGACCATCGTCGCCTCGGGCCGCTCGCAGATGGACCGGGCGGGGGCGCACGCGATGGTGCGCGCCGCGCTCGACGACCATCTCGCGGGCGATCGCATCGATGAAGGGGTGATCGCCGCCTTCTTGGACCGGATCGACTATTGCGCGGTCGATGCCGGCGCGGGGACGGGGTACGACCGGCTGGCCGAAATGCTCGGTGACCGTATGAGCCGCCCCATCGGCGCCTATCTGTCGACCCCGCCGTCGATGTTCGGCCCGATTGCGCAGGGTCTTGCTGCCGCCGGGATCGCCTGCGCCGAATGCCGGATCGCGATGGAAAAGCCCATCGGCCACGATCTCGCCTCGTCGCGTGCGGTCAACGAACAGGTCGGCAGCGCCTTTGCCGAGGATCGCGTTTTCCGCATCGACCATTATCTGGGCAAGGAAACGGTCCAGAACCTGCTCGCGCTGCGTTTCGCGAATATGCTGTTCGAACCCCTGTGGAACGCGCAGGCGATCGACCATGTCCAGATCACCGTGGCGGAAACCGTCGGCCTCGAAGGCCGCGTCTCCTATTATGATGGCGTCGGTGCATTGAAGGATATGGTGCAGAACCATATGCTCCAGCTCCTCGCGATCATCGCGATGGAGCCGCCGGCGAGCGTCTCGGCGACCGCGGTGCGCGACGAAAAGGTCAAGCTGCTGCGGTCCTTGCGCAAGATGCGCGCCGACGACGTCAAGGCGCACAGCGTCAAGGGTCAGTACACGAGCGGCGCGGTGAACGGCGCGGCGGTTGCGGGCTATGCCGACGAGCTTGGCCATCCGTCGAACACCGAAACCTTCGTTGCGCTCAAGGCCTATATCGACAATTGGCGCTGGAAGGGCGTGCCCTTTTACCTGCGCACCGGCAAACGGATGCCGCAGCGCAAGTCGGAGGTGCTGATCCAGTTCAAGCCGGTGCCGCATAATATCTTCGCGCGCGTCGGCGCGGGCCGGCTCGACGCCAACAGCATGATCATCAACCTGCAGCCCGAAGAGAATATCCGGGTCAAGGTGATGGCGAAGCAGCCGGGGCTCGACCGCGACGGGGTGAAGCTCAAAGAGGTCACGCTCGACGTGTCGCTCTCGCACAGTTTCGAGGGCGAGCGGCGGCGCATCGCCTATGAACGGCTGCTGCTCGACTTCATCGAGGGCGATCAGACGCTGTTCGTGCGCCGCGACGAGGTCGAGGCGCAGTGGGAATGGATCGATTCGATCCGCGACGCCTGGGCATCGGTCGATCTGGCGCCGCAGACCTACACCGCGGGAAGCTGGGGCCCGTCGAGCGCGATCGCGCTCATCGAACGCGACGGAGCGAGCTGGCATGACTAGTTTTTTTGATCGTCATCCCGGCGAAGGCCGGGATCTCGACCTCGCATTTTGCTGCAACGGTGAGACCCCGGCCTTCGCCGGGGTGACGAGGTAAATATGACCACCCTCCACCCCACGATCGCCGCCGTCACCGACCGCATCACTCGCCGCAGCGCCCAGCGCCGCGCCGCCTACCTCGATCTGATGCAGCGTCAGCGCGAGGCCGGAACCAATCGCGGCAATCTGTCGTGCGGCAACCTTGCGCATGGCTTCGCGGCGTCGGGCGAGGACAAGCCCGCGATCCGCGCGGGCGCCGAGATGAATATCGGCATCGTCACCGCCTATAATGACATGCTGTCGGCGCATCAGCCCTATGGCCGCTACCCCGAACAGATCAAGATTTTCGCGCGCGAAGCCGGTGCGACGGCGCAGGTCGCGGGCGGCGTTCCCGCAATGTGCGACGGGGTGACGCAGGGGCAGGCGGGCATGGACCTGTCGCTGTTCAGCCGCGACAATATCGCGCAGGGCACCGCGATTGCGCTCAGCCACGCGATGTTCGAAGGCGCGCTGCTGCTCGGCATCTGCGACAAGATCGTTCCCGGCCTGCTCATCGGCGCGCTGCGTTTCGGCCATCTGCCCACGATCCTCATTCCGGCCGGGCCGATGCCGTCGGGCCTCGCGAACAAGGAAAAGGTCCGCGTCCGTCAGCTATATGCCGAGGGCAAGGTCGGCCGCGACGCGCTGCTCGAGGCGGAGGCGGCCAGCTATCATGGCGCGGGCACCTGTACCTTCTATGGCACCGCCAATTCCAACCAGATGATGATGGAATTGATGGGGCTGCACATTCCCGGCAGTGCCTTCGTCAATCCGGGCACCAAGCTGCGGCAGGAACTGACCCGTGCCGCGACGCGCCGGCTGACCGAAATCGGCTGGACCGGCGACGATTATCGCCCGCTCGCGCGGTGCGTCGATGAAAAGGCAATCGTCAATGCCGCGATCGGCCTGCTCGCGACCGGCGGTTCGACCAACCATGCCATCCACCTGCCGGCGATCGCGCGCGCGGCGGGGATTATCATCGACTGGCAGGATTTCGACGAGCTGAGCCGCGCCGTGCCGCTGCTCGCGCGCGTCTATCCGAATGGCGCGGGCGATGTGAACAATTTCCACGCCGCGGGCGGGATCGGCTATGTCGTGCGCGAACTGCTCGGCGCCGGACTGCTCCACGGAGATGTGCTCACGGTGGGCGGGTCAATGGCCGATTATTCGGGACAGCCGGTGCTGGTCGACGATGCGCTTCATTGGGAGGCCGCACCCGAAACGTCGCGCGACGATACGATGCTGCGTCCCGTTTCCGCGCCTTTTTCGCCCGACGGGGGCATGCGGTTGCTGTCGGGCAATCTTGGCCGCGCGATCATCAAGACGAGCGCGGTTGCCCCGGATCGCTGGACGATCGAAGCCCCGGCGCGCCTCTTCGACGATCAGGATCAGGTGCTCGCTGCATTCAAGGCGGGCGAACTCGACCGCGACTGCGTCGTCGTCGTGCGCTTCCAGGGGCCGCGCGCCAACGGCATGCCCGAACTCCACAAGCTCACCCCGGCGCTCGGCGTGCTGCAGGACCGCGGCTACCGCGTCGCGCTGCTCACCGATGGCCGCATGTCGGGGGCGAGCGGCAAGGTGCCTGCGGTGATCCACCTCTCGCCCGAGGCGCTGCCCGGCTCCGACGGGATCAGCGGCCCGCTCGCCCGTTTGCAGGACGGCGACATGGTGCGCGTCTGTGCGGTAAGGGCGGACGCCCGCCATCGCCCCGCCGCCCGCACTCGGCGTTGGTCGCGAGCTGTTCGCCCTGTTCCGCCATCACGCCGACGAAGCCGAAAAGGGCGGCTCGGCGATGCTGGCGGCGATGGAGACCGTCACCTAAGCCGTCGCCCCCGCGAAGGCGGGGGCCGCTATCGGCCTAGCGCCACCCTTGCCAACGGCCCCCGCCTTCGCGGGGGCGACGAAGGAAAAAGATATGACCGACAAGTCCATCGACCAGATCATGGCACTAGCCCCCGTCATCCCGGTGATCGTCATCGACCGCGTCGAGGACGCCGTCCCGATGGCCGAGGCGCTCGTCGCGGGCGGTTTGCCGGTGCTCGAGATCACGCTGCGCACCCCTGCCGCGCTCGCTGCGATCGAGGCGATGAAGGCGGTGCCGGGTGCGGTCGTCGGCGCCGGTACCGTCCTCGATCCCGCGATGCTGGCGGGCGCGATCCATGCGGGCGCCGAATTCATCGTTTCGCCGGGGCTGACCGACAATCTCGGCAAGGCGGCGGTCGCGAGCGGCATTCCCTTCCTTCCGGGTACGGCCAATGCCGGCGACATCATGCGCGGCATGGATCTTGGCCTCTCGCATTTCAAATTCTTCCCGGCCGCGACGAGCGGCGGCATCCCTGCGCTCAAGGCGCTCGCGGGGCCGTTCGGGCAGGCGCGCTTCTGCCCCACCGGCGGCATCACCGCCGCGACAGCACCCGAATGGCTGGCGCTGGACCCGGTGCTGTGCGTCGGCGGCAGCTGGGTCGTCCCCGCGGGGCCGCTCGATCCGGCCCGGATCGAGACACTCGCGCGCGAGGCGTCGGCGCTCAAACCCTGATTGTCACCCCGGCGAAGGCCGGGATCTCGCCGGTGCGCAACGATGCCGGGTTGAGACCCCGGCCTTCGCCGGGATGACGAAATTGGGACGGGCGCTCACTCTTTCGCGCCATTGATTAACCCCATTTTACCTGTCATCGTGCAGGGATAAGGCGGTACAGCCGCCAGTGGGGGAGATGCGCGTGCCAAGGCCGCAGCCGCATTTGGAAGAAGTTCTCGCGTCCGAACCCGGATCGCATATCGCCGCGCTCTTCGATTTCGACGGAACGATCATCGCCGGCTATTCGGCGACCGCGATGCTGCGCGAAAAGCTGCAGCGCCGCGAAATGTCGGTCGAGGAGATCGCCGAGACCGCCAATGTCATCGCGCAGCACAGCCTGGGCGCGATCGGCTTTTCGGGGCTGATGAGCGGCGCCGCCAAATTCATGAAGGGCGTCGAGGAGGAAAGTTTCGTCCAGTTCGGCGAAGAACTCTACAAGAAACATATCGCGCGCAAAATCTATCCCGAGACGCGCGCGATCATCGAGGCGCATCAGGCCAAGGGGCACCGCGTCGCGATCATCTCGTCGGCGACGATCTACCAGATCGAGCCGACTGCGCGCGACCTCGGCATATCCGACATCAAATGCTCGGCCTATGAGATTGAGGATGGCGTGTTCACCGGCGACATCATCCGCCCGCTCTGCTTCGGCGAGGGCAAGGTGATCGCCGCCGAGGAGCTTGCCGCCGAATATGGCCTCGACCTCGATCAGAGCTATTTCTATTCGGACAGCGACGACGACATCGAACTGCTCGAACGCGTCGGCAAGCCGCGGCCGCTCAATCCCAATATGAAATTGAAGGCAATCGCCGACGAGCGCAACTGGCCGGTGCAGCGCTTCGCGAGCCGCGGCACGCCGTCGTGGGTCGACTATACGCGCACCATCTACGCCACCGGCTCGCTGATCGGCGCCTTCGCCGCCGGTCTGCCGATCTGGGCGCTCACCCGCTCGCAGCGCGAGGCGGTCAATTTCTCGATGGGGCTGTTCGGCGATTTCGCCACCGCGATCACCGGCGTCGAACTCGAGGTCGAAGACGAACGCCACCTGTGGTCGTCGCGCCCGTGCATCTTCATCTTCAACCACCAGAGCAAGGCGGACGTGATGATCCTCGCCAAGCTCATCCGCCGCGACATGGGCGGGGTAGGGAAGAAGGAGATCAAGGACATCCCCATATTGGGGAAGCTGATGGAATGGGGCGGTACCGTCTTCGTCGACCGCGCCGACGGCAAGAGCGCGATCAAGGCGATGGAACCGCTGGTGGAGGCCATTCAGAAGGAAGGCAAGTCGATCTGCATCGCCCCCGAAGGGACGCGCAGCCTGACCCCGAAGCTCGAACCCTTCAAGAAGGGCGCCTTCCACCTCGCGATGCAGGCGGGGGTGCCGATCGTCCCGATCGTCATCCACAATGCGACCGACGTCGCGCCGAAGAACGAATTCGTGATGCGCCCCGCGACGGTGCGCGTCACCGTCCTGCCGCCCGTCGATACGTCCGAATGGCAGGTGAAGACGCTGAACACCCATGTCCGCGACGTGCGCAACATGTTCCTGCGCACTCTCGGCCAGCCCGAGGAGACGGTCGCGGAATCGGTTGCGAAGGAGGCGGCGCCCACGGCAAAACCCGAAAAAGCGCCGAAGAAGGCGGCTACCAAGAAGCCTGCCGCCAAGAAAAAGCCGACGCCCCGAAAGGCAAAGAAGGCCTAGCCCATGTTTCACCTCGTCATTGCGAGCGAAGCGAAGCAATCCAGGGCGGGTTACGCCACGCTGGATTGCTGCGTCGCTTCGCTCCTCGCAATGACGGTGGTTTAAGGCCATGGCCGACGGCACGCCCCGCAGCGAATTCGTCGCGGAGCAGCTGGCCGACCGGCTTTACATCATCGACGCGCGCAACCGGATCGAGCGGCAGATTTTGCTCGACTGGATCCATGCGACCTCGGTCGATCCGGGCGGGGAAGGGGCGCCGATGTGGGTCAGCCTCGCGATCGCCGACGACGATCATGCCCTCGACCTCGACGCGCTCAAGGCGCGGCTGGCGGGCGATCCCGCGCGCACGGTGGTGCCGCTGCGCGTCGCGTGGCGCATCCCCGGTTTCGAGCGCGATCGCGCGCTGAAATTCCGGCATCTGATCTTCGGCGACCCGCGCCGGCCGGGGCCGCTGCGCGCGCGGTTCATCCTGTGGCGCGATCGGCGCCGGGCGCAGATCCTCGCCGGCGAAGCGGCAACGCAGACCGAGCTGAAGGCGCGCTATCTTGCGCAGACCGGCGGCGGTGACGGCGCTGAGGAGAGCAGCAGCGAATTTGCCGGCTTCGTCGCGCGGCAGGCGGGGCTCGCGCTCGACGTCGCCGAACGCGGCATCCGCGGCAGCCGCTACAAGGTGCCGCGCTTCGTTGCCGACTCGCTGCGTACCAACCCCAAATTCCGCGCCGCGCTTGCCGATCTTGCCGGCCAGCTCGGCCGGCCCGTCGCCGATCTCTACCGCGAGGCACGTCCGCTGATGAAGGAGGTCATCGCGACCCCCAGTGCGCTGTTCCTCGACCTGCGCGCGCGGCTCGACCGCATGATGTTCGGCGGCTACGCGCCCGAGATGGAGGTCGATGCGGCCGAGCTTGCAAAGCTGCGTTCGGTGCTGCGCGAACATCCGACCGCGATCCTGTTCACGCATAAAACTTATATCGACGGCGCGACCCCCAGCCGCCTCGCCTATGAAAATGACCTGCCGATGTTGCACAGCTTCGGCGGCGCCAATCTCGACTTCGCGATCATGGGCCAGTTCTTCCGCCGGTCGGGTATGATCTTCATTCGTCGCAGCTTTCAGGATCAACCCGTCTACAAGCTGGTGCTGCGCCACTATATCGCCTGGCTGCTCGCCAAGCGCTTCCCGCTGTCCTGGGCCTTCGAAGGGACGCGCTCGCGCCTCGGCAAGCTGATGCCGCCGAAATATGGCCTGATGAAATATGTCCTCGACGCCGCGCACGCGACCGGGACGCAGGGGGTGCATTTCGTGCCCTTCGTCACCAGTTTCGACCTGATCCGCGATGTCGAGGAATATGCCGCCGAACAGACCGGGCGGACCAAGAAACCCGAAAGCCTCGCCTGGTTCATCGGCTATATGAAGAGCCTCAAGGAACCGTCGGGGCGCATCCGTCTCGACATCGGCGATCCCGTCGTCATTCCGGAGGCCCCGGCCCCCGACGACCGGCGCGCGCTGGAGCGTATCGCCTTCGCTGTCGCGGTCGAGGCGAACCGCGTCACCCCGCTTACCGTCACTTCGGTCATGTGCCTCATCCTGCTCGGCACCGCGCCGCGCGGCGTGACCGAGGCAGAGATGATCGCGACGATCGCGCGCATCACCGCCTGGGCACGCGAGCGCGGCATCCGCCTCAGCCGCGAGCTCGAAGGCGGCGACGCCGCGGCTCTCGCGGCGACGCTCGACACGCTCGTCGAGGGCGGCCTGCTCACGCGGTTCGAGGCCGGCAGCGAGACCGTCTATTCGATCGACCCCGCCAAGCATCCGATGGCGAGCTATTATCGCAACATCATCGCGCATCATTTCCTCGACCGCGCGATGATCGAGCTGGCGCTGTTCGAGCTGCGCGATGCCGACAGCAAGGATTCGACCGCCGCCTTCTGGGCGCGGATCGACCGCCTGCGCGATCTGTTCAAATTCGAATTCTTCTACCCGCCGCGCGGCGAACATCTGGCCGCGCTGGAGGCCGAACTTGCGCGCATCGACCCTGCCTGGGCCAAGCGACTGGCGAGCGGCGACCGCGGCGTTGCGCAGCTCATTCGCCGCTGTCAGCCGATGGTCGGCCATGCGATCCTGCTACCCTTTGCCGAGGCCTATTCGGTCGTCGCCGACATTCTGGCGCGCGCGCGCCCCGGCGATCCGGTCGATGAAAAGGCGCTGCTCGACGCCGCGCTGATCGAGGGGCGGCAGGCCTGGCTCTTGCGCCGGATCAGCAGCGAAGCGTCGATCGGAAAATTGCTCTTCGCCAACGCCCTGTCGCAGATGCGCCATATGGGGCTGGCGGAAACCGCGACCCCTGACGGATTGCGCGCGCGCCGCGCACTGCTCGTGGAACTCCGCGGGCTCGCCAACGTCATGGAATCGATGCGGCTGGCCACGCTCGCGCTTGCGGACCGATTGCCGGGGACGGGAGAATGACATGACACAGCCTCCGTCATGGCGAGGAGCCGCAGGCGGCGCGGCAATCTCCAGCCTTTGCCCCGGCGCCCGGTCGGTGACGGGAGATTGCTTCGCTCCGCTCGCAAGGACGGGATCATCGATGTTGGATGGAGGTTCGCATGCTTAAGCAACTCAGCGCCCAGGACGCCCAGTTCCTCTATACCCAGACCGCGAACAATCTGACGCATATCATGGGTATCTACATCTACGATCCGTCGACGGCGCCGGGCGGCTTCGTGCGGTTCAAGGATATCATCGCGCACGTCCAGTCGCGCGTCGACACATCGCCGCTGTTCAAACGTCGGCTCCACCGGCTGCCGCTCGATCTCGATCACCCCTATTGGGTCGAGGACGAACATTTCGACATCGAAGCGCATATGAGCCACGCGCGCCTGCCCGAACCCGGCGACTGGCGGCAATTCTGCATCGCGGTCGCGCGCTATTTCTCGAAGCCGATGGATATGAACCGGCCGCTTTGGGACATCTATATCATCGAGGGGCTCGACCGCATCCCCGGCATCCCGAAGGGCAGCTTCGCGATGCTCCACCGCGTCCACCATGCCGCGGTCGATGGCGCGTCGGGCGCGCATGCCTTCATCGCGATGAGCGACATCGACGCCAAGGGGACGCCCGCAATCCCTGACGCGCCGGTCGAGGATCTCGGGCGGGCGCCGTCGAGCGCGGAGGTTGCGACGCGCGCCTGGACCGCATCGATGCAATCGCCGGTCAAGTTCATGAACGCGCTGCTCAAGGTGTCGCCCTCGCTGATGACCGCGGCGCGCAAGTCGATGCTCAGCGATCAGGGGATGACCGCGGGCGTCCCCGAAACGCGCTTCAACGCACCCGTCGGCCCGCACAAGATGTTCGACGCGACCCGGGTGGCGCTTGCCGATATCGCGAAGGTGCGGGCAAAGGTGCCCGGCGCGACGGTCAACGACGTCATCCTTGCGACCTGCGCGGGCGCGCTGCGCAAATATCTTCAGGCGCATGGCGAACTGCCCAAGGAAAGCGTCGTCGCGGTCGCCCCGATCAACCGGCGCGGCAAGGGCGGCAAGGCCGACAGTCCCGGCAATCAGGTGACCGCGATGAGCGTGCCGCTGCGCACCGACATCGCCGATTCGCTGAAGCGCCTCGCGGCGATCCGCGACTATACGGTGGAGGCAAAGGAGGCAAAGGCGGGCGTCAGCGCCCGGATCATGACCGACCTGTCGCAGCATATTCCGGGCGCGACGATGGCGGCGGTCGCGCGCATCCTGACGAGCGAGCGGTTCGCGGTGCGCGGCACCAATCTTTTTATCTCGAACGTGCCGGGCGCGCAG
>LULW01000558.1_pt1 | contig 14403 bp, 12 predicted proteins | sample 729531 | NCBI WGS metagenome assembly LULW01 (sample SAMN03860279, study PRJNA289734) | marine metagenome | biome: seawater column; feature: ocean; material: water; isolation source: Red Sea water column Station 108 - depth 10m | place: Saudi Arabia: Red Sea | collected 2011-10-15 | depth 10 m | reverse complement strand
GTATTAGAACTTGGTGGAAAATCAGCGGGGATTGTTTATCAAGACGCTTCAATGACTAACTTGAGAGAAAACATCAGAAAAGGCATTTTCTTCAATGCAGGACAAGTTTGCTCAGCAATGTCACGATTAGTAGTTCATGAGAAAGTTTATGACGAGGTTGTTGGTTTGGCAGAAGACGTTGCAAAGAATATGTCTGTAGGGATAGGTATTGAAAGAGACGAGTTTGCAAATAACATGGGCGCTATGATCTCCTTAAAACAACGAGATAGAGCGGTTTCAATCTGTGATGAAGCCCAAAAGCAAGGAGCAAAGGCTGTAACCGGTGCAAGAAAACTAAATAATAAGGGATTTTTCTTAGAACCTACAGTTTTTGCCGATGTTGATCAGAATATGGAAATAGCTCAAACCGAAATATTTGGACCAGTGCTGTCAATACTTAAATTTAAAGATGATGACGAAGCCATAAGTATCTCGAACGGAACCGAATACGGTCTCGTAGGCGGTGTATTTACTAAAGACCTTGACAGAGCTATGCATTGTGCACAAAAAGTCAGAGCAGGCCAATTCTTTATAAATGAGTGGTTTGCTGGTGGTGTTGAAACACCGTTTGGGGGATATGGAAAGTCTGGATATGGAAGAGAAAAAGGACGAGAAGCGCTCTTAAATTATGTCCAAACAAAAAATATTGCGATAAAATTAGGCGCTAGTTAAACACTGCTTTAAAATATAAAGTGATTTTCCCTGATAATATTCCCTTAAACCCTTTAACAAAAGGTCAACTATGGATATCTCATTATCCCGGCAAGAGGGACATCGGGAATAAGGCTATTCAAGCAGAGATGGATTTATTAGAACTTAAAAAAAGAAAAATAGATATTGTTGCATCACTTTTAGAGAGAAAAGAGTTAGCGTCATTACAGATTGCAAACCTCTTCGAACTTATAAAGAAACATAACTTTAGTCACTACTATTTTCCTATCAAAGACAAGTCTGTACCAAAAAATAAAGTACAATTACATCGCTTTCTTGATAATTTGTGCGATGAAATTCAAAAAGATAAAAACATTCTTATACATTGTAATGCTGGACTTGGAAGATCTGGTCTTATTGCCGCTTTATTATGCAAAAAGCTTGGTATAGTAGAGGAGCCTATTTCCTTTATTCGGCAATATCGTCCTGGCGCCATAGAGACAAGAGAACAAGAAAAACTGATATCATCTCTTGATCTAGTATAAAAATTGTTGTTTTTTAATATAATTAAGAAACCAAATGCATAGGAAAAAATATGGGTGATTTCGGTCTTATTTTTGGAGGGTTATTAAACGGGCTTCCCTTTCTTATTAGCCATTTTGTAACGTCAGTTATCGTGCTTTTAATTGGTGTAATCATCTATCTATTCATTACGCCAATGAAAGAAATAGCTTTAATAAGACAGAAAAATACTGCCGCCGCTATAAGTTTTTCTGGTGCTTTAATTGGTTTAGCTTTACCACTTGCAAGTTCTCTATCCGCTAGTGGATCCATCTATGAGATCATCGTTTGGGGGTTTGTAGCAATAATTATTCAGCTTTTTTGCTTCAAAGCCGTTGACGTCTTAATAAATGATCTTCCAAAGAGAATTGAAAATGGTGAGATTTCTTCGTCTATTCTTTTATTTTCTATAAAAATATCAGTTGCGCTATTAAATAGTGCGGCAATCTCTGGATAAACATGAGATTCATTAGTAATGGATTTTATTTTTTAATTGCAATTATAGCGATACTATGGTCGTTCGCATCCTCATTCGAAAAAGACGGCTCATCAAGGCCTAAATCCGATAGCTTTTCAAACAAAAATATTACATCAATTAAGACAATTGAGTATTCCAACAATATGAATACACCTACAAGTAACAAAAAAAATCTTCGATCTCTTCCAAAATTTACAATTCAATCAGAAAGTAAAATTCGCCGTCAAGGTGGGTCTGGAACAGCATTTTATGTTGGTCAAGATACTTGGGTTACCGCAAGGCATGTTATAAATCAATGCCCAAAAGTTATGATGTCATTTGGAAAAAAACAAATGATAATAAAAGATATATATATCCATCCCAATTCAGATTTGGCAATTTTCAAGAATAAAGAAGATATAGATCTCCCCTATTTTGAAATCACTAGATATAAAGAAGAAGCTTTTTCTTCAGGATACCCAGCAGGAAATCCTGGTGATTTAGCGTTAAATTATCTCGGACACGTAGGATTAGAAAACAAGTCATATGGAGTTTTTGAAAGAGGCCTTGTTTATAGCATCACAGACAGATCACCATTCAGTCTTAACTCAATTGGTGGCCTCAGTGGAGGGCCGGCTTTTTCTAAAGACAATAGATTAAGCGGAATACTAGTCGCTGAAAATGCTAGAAGAGCCCTTGCTATATTAGTAGAAAATAAGTCATTATTCGATACAAATAAAAATTTTTCAGTAAATGGAAAAACATTGCGAAAACAAGGGATTATTCGCAAAATTTACTGCATATTTTAAATCAATTATGGGGGTAACTTAATGATAGAAAAAATAGTAGAAATTAAAGTTTCTGAAAATCAAAAAATGCCTACATTTATTGTGCACCCAAGCGACGATAATATATATCCCGTTGTTATTCTGTTAATGGATGCTCCTGGTATCAGGCAGGAACTTCACGACATGGCATCCAGAATAGCTGCTTGCGGTTACTACGTACTATGCCCTAACCTCTATTATAGAACAGCTAAGCCTTTTGAATGGAATAAACCGAACCTTAATTTTATCGAAGGTTACTCTCCAGAAGCCTCAAGAGAATTGATGTTTAAAAATATGGATAACCTATCTAATGCCCTAGTTTTAGAGGACATAGATCACATGATTGAATTTTGTGAAAATCAAAATAGCGCCAAAAATAGTTCTATTGGATTAGTTGGATATTGTATGAGTGGGCCCTTTGCTTTCTATGCAGCTGGAAAATTACCAGAAAAAGTCGCGGCAGCGGCCTCAATACATGGTGTAAAGTTGGTAACAGAGAGCGAAGACTCCCCTCATCTATTTATTAATAGTGTAAAAGGTGAGCTTTATTTTGGCTGTGCAGAAACAGATAGCTATGCTCCATTAGAAATGATAAATGCTCTGGAAAAACATCTCTCTGCAACTTCAGTTGACTATAAAATTGAGATATTTCCAAAAACTCATCATGGGTTTGCATTTCCAAATAGAGGTCAACTATATAACAGGAGGCATGCCGAAACCCACTGGTTTAGAATACTTGATCTATTTTCTAGAAAGTTAAAATAGGTTCTCTAGATGAACTCCGAACAGATTTTATTAGTAGCAATTTTTTGTTTACTTTTCTCTTTGTTGCTTTGGGGAAAATTTCGTTATGATTTAGTTGCTTTTTCCATTCTCATAATATCTGTAGCTATTGGTGTTGTTCCGTACAATAATGCGTTTGATGGCAAAAATATCTGTATTTGGTAAAAATCTGTGGGGACATATATCAATTATAGGTTTTATAGGTGCTATTCTCTCGGCTTTCATGAATAATGTTGCAGCGCTTGCGCTCTTAATGCCCATAGATATAAATAAAGCTAGAGCATCTAATTGGCCACCAAGAAAGACACTAATGCCCTTATCTTTCGCAACAATTCTTGGAGGCATGGCTACCCTTATAGGTACGCCTCCAAACATAATAATATCAAGCATTCGCTATGAGCACACCGGTGAACCATTTAAGATGTTTGACTTTTTTCCAGTAGGAGGAATAACCGCAATAATTGGGCTTGCATTTGTCGCCTTAATTGGCTGGCGTTTAATACCAAAGACCTCACAAAATGATGACGCAGGGAAAGAATTAATGGAGATAGCTTCATATGTATCAAATTTAACAGTATCACAAAATTCACTTGTATTAGGAAAAAATCTGCACGAGATCTATGAAGCAGCAGAAAAATGTGATGCTGCAGTACTGGGTATAATAAGAAACTCGAAAAGAATAGATAAAGGTAGTCGAAATTTAAAAATTAGGGAAAATGATCAACTTATTATAGATGCAACCCCAGAGTCTTTAGATGAATTTCGATCGATACAAAAACTTGAATTCCCGTTTAAAAAAGATCGGATCTTAGCTGAATCAGATAATTATATTCCTATTGAAGTTGTCGTTACAGACACGTCTCGTCTATTAAATACGTCTGCAATAAAAGTTGGATTGGCTTGGCGAAAAGCTACAGTGTTACTTGGAATATCAAGAAAAGGACGCCCCATAAGAAAACAAATTCGGAGAACAATAATAAGAGAAGGCGATATGCTTTTGATTCTTGTGCCCAAAGAAAGCTTTAATGAGGTAATTAATTGGATTGGGTGCCTCCCTCTCGCAGCACGAGGCTTAAACATTACGGATACAAGCAAAATGACCGCAGCTCTGAGTATTTTCTTTGTTGGCCTGATAGTCGCAAGCGTAGGCCTACTTAAGTTACCCATCGTTTTGGGCTTAGTGATAATATTATACTGCCTTACCAAAATAGTACCTCCTAGAGAGGTTTATTCTAGTGTGGAATGGCCCGTAATTATCCTCTTAGCCTCTGTAATACCCTTAGGAGCCGCTCTTGAGAGCAATGGCACAACAGAAATAATAGTCCAGATTTTAACAAAATATGCGTCATCAATGGAACCATGGTTGATAATAGCGATAATTATGATTATTACCATGACACTATCAGATATCTTAAATAATACTGCTACGACTTTAGTTATTGCACCTATAAGCATACAATTAGCGCAAACACTAAATTTAAATACAGACACATTTCTTATGGCAGTCGCAGTATCAGCATCATGTGCTTTTCTAACTCCGATTGGACATAAAAATAATACCATAATCTTGGGGCCTGGCGGCTACAGATTTGGGGACTACTGGAGAATGGGTTTAGTTCTCGAAGTCTTAATTATTATAACAAGTATTCCACTACTATTGATATTTTGGCCTATCAATTAAAATAGTAATCTAGTGTAAGCTCTATCAAATCTTGATGCCTGTAGGGATATAATTGCTGACTATTGCTATAGCTATCAAAGGAAATAAATTTGCTACCAATATTGATGCTGTCACTTAATTCATAAACCGCTGATACTGTTGAAAAACTCCCATTATCTCCCAAAATATTTGCATGCTGCAGAGAAATATCTAAAAGATCGTTATACAATCTCCAATCAAACCTTAAACTATATCCATATTCATTCTGCTTATTTACCATTTGCGCACCGTGATCATGAATATATGTACTAGCTAATTCAATATTTATGCTCAAATCCCTAAAACCAGAATAATCAGCGCCTAAGGAAAATTCAGACACCTCATTTTTAGACCAAGGGCCTATCAAAGGGTTGGAATAAGGAAATCTTTTTCCCTTTTTATGAGAGGTATCGAATTTTAGAACGAAGTCTGAAATCGCAATATTACCGTTTAAACCCAAGAAAGCTATTCTATCCTGCTGAGTGCTAAGCGTAGTTACATTTCCTGACACAGAGGAACTCAATGTTGATAACTGCTTATTATTATATTCTCCTAAGGACAAATCCAATTCAAAGCCCGATAAAAGGATTTTATTTCTTAAGGCGAAACTTATATTATATTGCACAGGAGAAACATCGGTAATTATTGACGCACCTAAAAAAGCAGCTTCAGGATCAAATGCCGTTCCAGATCTTGCAACTTTATTTCTTTTTTCATCCAAAAAAACAATAATCTCTTGCTTTAACGAACCAATATTGTACCCAGCTAATATAGAAGGAATATTTAATCTTATTTCATCCAGATCCTGCAGCCCAATCGTAGATAGATCTCTTGGATTAGTAATATCACTTGAAATTAGTAAGTTTGACTCTCCTCTCGCAATTATTTGATTCCCAACTCTTAACCAAAGTCCATCGATTGGATAAAAGTCAATGTATAAATCTCTTAACTTAAAATCAGCAGCTGTAGGACCATAAGAGTACTTAGAGCTTTCAAAATACCCCCAGTCCCAATTGACGTCACCAGAGAACTTGAAGTTAATAACTTCCGCAAATTTTGTATTTAACCCTAAATTAATATTGCTATGTATTGCCTCAATCCCTGGAGCTCTCCTGAAAAAAGGGACAGCTGGAGATTCAAGGCCATAGTATAACTTTTGAGAGAAAATAGCATCCCAATCAAAACTTTCGCTGGTTTGTTTTTTTTCGATTGAAATGTCAGAAAATTTTTCTTTAACAACATTCGTTGTAACAAAATCAAGTTCACTTTCTATTTCCTCGAAATCATCTCCACCAAAATCAGATAGGAAATCGTCATCTGATTGTGCATATACTGTCGAGTAAAGATATGTAATAAAAACAAGTAAATTTACGAGCCTGAACACGTTTATTAATAGCCTCGCTGCATGGCCTCGGATTCAAACAAGCTATCATTTAATTTTTTATTGAACGCTATTGTGTCAATAATAAAAATACTTGAATGCTCACGCTTTTTCTTTTTTGTAGTAGTCATCTGTTGTGTCTTTGCAACCCAGACACCATCAATTTTTTTAATATCCTTTGCTGACCAGAGCTTAACTTTTTTTCCCTTTTTTACAAGTATTCTGCCTTTGACACCAAAGAATATATCTTTTCTAATCCAAGTAAGTGTTTTTAAGTAACCTGTTTCCTTTATTACATCTTTTGATTTTGGTGTAGCCTCAATTACCCAACAATCTGCACCATCAACTATATCACTATCTTTTACAATTTTGTAAGTATAGTCTTCAATTTCTACTCCATCTAAATCAGCATATGTAAAATCACTACCCATAAAAGAATTGGACCGATCTCCACCAGAAATCCTATTAGTTTTTTGAAGACTTGGTAGATACAACCAGGAATCATTATCTTTTGACGGATCGTCCCAGTTGTAAGACAAATAGGAGGTGTTCTTCACATCGGAAGGGCTCAAGAAAAAAGAGATGCTTTTTGTTCCGGTTGAAACTTCTTTTGTAAAACCCTTTAGTTTTCTCTCTCTTTTTCTATTTTTCTTGTCGATCAAAACAAGAGTAGATGTCTGCTCTATAGTTTCTCCTGTATACCTCTGATCAACTTTTTTCATGATCTCGTAAGCGGACATAGGCACAGATACATTTGGGAAAAGCAACACAAGAAAAAACAAAAAGTATTTTGGAAATATCATATTAAAGTTCATATAATTAATAATCTCAAAGCTTAGGCGATTTTTTCTTCTTTTTCGAATATAAAGAGTAGCGCGGGTATAAACAAGAGGCACCCTAACAAAGCCAAAGTAAAAATCAAAGTGGTGAGCCATCCAATATCAATCATAGGTACTAAACGTGCAAACAAAAAAGTGCTAAACCCAATAACAAGCGCCAATGACGTAGTGATAATGGCTCTTCCTGACTCTGTCATAGCTCTCTTTATTGAGTGTTCTACGGAACTTCCTAGAGATCTCGCTAACTTATATCTACTGACGACATGAATACAGTCGTCAATCGCAATACCCATTGTCATAGCTCCCACTATTAATGATCCCAAATTCAAATCCTTACCCAACATTGCAAAACATCCACCAGCAAAAACTATTGGAACGACCGCTGGGAACACGGCAATCGCGCCATGTTTAATAGACCAAAAGATAATAAAAAGAACAACACTTATAAAGGTTAATGAAAGCATGAATGATTGGCTAATCCCTTTATCGGTATACTCATTTTGAGCTTGAAACATTACCATTGGACCGGTAGGAGTAACATTCAAGTCTGGAAAATCTTTGTTTATTGTTTGCATCATATCATCCAGAAACTGATTATATTCACTAGCATCCATATTAATTGTCGGTAAAGTTATTCTCGTAAATCGCTCATCAAAATCTTTAATATCTGAAAGGTCATCATCAGGACCTGAGTTTTCGAACAATAACAAAAGCTGGCTAGTCATGGGTTTACTATCTGGTATTTTGTAAAACTCTTTTTTGTTATCTGAAAACGCCTTCCTAATTTGCTTAAGTTGATCCAGATAACCGACTATTTTCCCTGACTTTTCTTGTTTTTCAAGAAAAGCCTCGAGAGCGTCAAGTTTTGTGAGAAAGCTGGGCTCTTTAATCCCCTCTTCTAATTCAGAGTCTAGCATCATATCAATATTTGATGATCCTTTAAACTCTCTATCAAAATACCTCAAGTCTTCTGATATTTTGAGATCACTTTTAAAAAATTTAAAAATATTCGTATCAACTTTAATGTAGGTTGCGCTAAAAAAGCTTACAGAGATGAATAGCAGTCCAACCATTAAAATACTAAATCTATTTTTGTAGGAAAAATTTGGAAGACTGGAGGTCACACGTGTAAGCCAATCATTGTCATAAGCTTTCTTCGTAGCTGGTGAGAGTCTGTTTAAAAACGATAAAGCAGCAGGCAACGAAGTCATTGAGAGAATAAAAATAATCATTGGTAGTATCGTTGCTAGCAACGAAAACTCACGCACAGGGGATAATTTTGTTATATACAGCGCAGCAAATCCAATTGAAGTGGTGAATTGCGTAAAGAATATAGGCTTAAAAAGGTTTTTTATTAATTCTTTAGATGCGTCTAAAGCTGTGTGCTTGGAAAGAGTTCTTAAGCTATAAAACTCAGACATAACGTGAACCGTGCACGCCATACCTAACAACATTGTGATAGGAATTAAAGCTTGGTTTACTGGCGTTATATTATAGCCAAGATACGCTTGTAAACCGGTCATCATTGTGACTGCTGTACCAATAACGACCCAGGGAGCTAAAATACCGGTCAAAGATCTAAAAACAATGCCTAAGACAATCATCATTATAGCAGCAACAGTAGGATTTAGCCAAGCGGCATCTGAGTTACTGATTACGGTAAAACGTTCATTTAAAACCGGTTGTCCTCCAAACTTTATATCATATCCCTTTTCCAAATATCCCATCTCGCTTATAAAGTTACGTAAATCCGTTACAACTTTAAGCTTGTGATCAAGTCCGTTAACAATATACTCCGTTCTTGCAATTATTCTGGTATGCCTAAAATCTTTGCTTATAAGGGTTTCGAGCGCTAGGTTTTCATCCTGCATGGCAATCCTAGCCGTGTCTAATTGATCTAAATTATCATCTAAATTCTCTATGTCCTCGAAAATATAGTCTGTAGCAACAACCCCACCTCGATTATATGTCCTCTGATATCTGGCTAGACTATCAACCTTCTCAACCACCTCATGTTCTTCTAACATTTCATGAATTTCTTCAATCATCTTTACAGTTTCAAGATTGAAAAGGTCTTTATCTTTTGGTCTCGCTTCTATACCGACAACTAGAGACTCAGTGCTTCCAAATAGATCTCTCATTTTATCATGAGCTAAAAGCGTTGGATCGCCTTCAAGGAACCACATTTCATTTGAATTATTAACCCCTATAGGGTTTTTAGAGATAGAAAAAACTGACACTAAAATCAGTAAAACTGTTATTATAAGTATGAAAATTCTATTCTTAATTACTTGATTTGACCAAGCCTCTATCATAAAACCTCTCCTGCGATGAACGTGAAATAATGCATTGAGTTATTTAATACAAGGCTTACGTTGCGTAAATTGATTATCTATTTAGTATAAATAGAAAAGGGGCTAAAATAATAATTATTGTATAAAAGAATGCCATTGCTTGGATGGAAGATTTCTACAGGGAAGGTTTATGCAAAATATATTTCTTACTGGAGGAACTGACGGGATTGGACTTTCCGCTGCAAGGTCCTTATTAGCGATGAACCATCGGCTTTTTATTACATATCGAAATAAAAATAAATTAGATGCTGTAAAATATGAACTTAAGTCATTTTGCGACGACAAACAGGTAAGTTTCTTAAGATGTGATTTGTCTGAGCCTGATGATATTAATGAAATTGTGAATGTATTTAGCAAATCTAAGATAAAACTAAATTGTCTGATCAATAACGCAGGAACTATTTTGTTTAAGAAATCGTATAATAGTGTGGGAATTGAAAAAGTCTTTGCAACAAACCATCTAGGTCCCTTTTATCTTACAAATAGGCTTCTTGAAAAAAATTTAATACATGAAGGCGGCAGAATAATTAACGTAGGGAGTAGCGCTCATAAAACCGCAGTTCTAGATTTTAATAATTTAGACAGTAGCAATTCGAAAAGTTGGTACGAACGTTATTCAAGGTCTAAGTTATGTAATTTGTTGTTTACACTAAAGTTATCGGAAAATCTTACCGAAAAAAATATATCTGTAAATTGTGTACATCCAGGAATCGTAAATACGAACATAGGTCAAGATCATAAAGGACTTTTACAGTTTATTATTAGGTTAGTTTTAAAATACAGAGGCATATCACCTGAGGAAGGCGCAGACACTCTTGTCTATCTAGCAACGAACGAGACGGTGCAAAACGTTTCTGGTAAGTATTTCATAAAGAGAAGTGAATCAAACCCCTCAAAAGAGGCTTTAAAATCGGATATTGCAGATCGTTTATGGCAAGAAAGCACTAAATTAATAAATAGATTTTTGTCTTGAAGAACACTTTCAAAATTATTTTGTGTATAATTTTCATATCCTTACCGGCACCTATTTTTCCGCAGAGTACAAAAGTGTATGAATACTGGCTGGATAAGTTTTTGCTACCAAAACTCCAGCAAAAATTTAATAGCCATAAAATTATTGGTGAAATTGAAACGCATCTCAAAGACAACATAGGCTCTGTGATAAAATTAAAAAGGTTACTCAATAAAAACGAGCAGGCTGAGTTTTCTGATCCTGCAAAGTATTTCAATAAAAAACTAATTTTACAAAAAACCAAAGTAGGCAAAAAATATAAAAAAAGCCTTCAAAAAATATTAGAAAATATCGAAAATTTATATGAAGTAGATAGACATTTTTTGCTTGCTATATGGGCTAACGAGACATTCTTTGGAAGAGTAAGGCCAAGGCTAGACAGTCTTCAAGTACTATCTCTACTCAGCTTTTCATCATCAAATAGACTAGTTTACTTGAATGAGCTTATTTATCTAATTGATTTTGCAATAGAAAATGAAATAAATATTAAATATTTAAAAGCTTCGAAAGCGGGTGCTCTTGGACAACCTCAGTTCCTACCTTCTACTCTTGTTAAATTCGCTGTAGATTATGATAATGACGGAAATAAGGACATATGGAACAGTCAGCCAGATATATTGGCTTCCATTGCAAACTATTTACATCAGTTTGGATGGGATAATAACTTAGAATGGGGATATGAAGTTCAACTGTCAAACAGCATTAGTTGCTACCTAGAGGGACCAGATCATTCAAGAAGCTTGAGCCAGTGGAAAAAGCTAGGAGCATCAAGATTTAAAGGAGAAGAATTTCCTCAAGATGATCTTAATGAGTCATACAGTTTGATGTTTCCGGCTGGAATACACGGACCTATTTATTTAGTAAGCAAGAACTTTTATACACTTAAAGAATACAATAACTCCGATTTATATGCTTTATCTAAATGAAATAATAAGTATACAGGAAAAGCTATCTAGAAAATATTACACGGGTGACGTAGACGGTCTAATCGGGCACAAAACAAGGCGTGCAATAGGCCTGTACCAAAGAGACAATAACCTAAAACAAACTTGTTGGCCACCACTTTGAGTTATGTAAATATTTTAAGAGTTGGAGCAAATACTATAGCCAATTCGAGCCATATCTTCTGCTCTTTTTATTTGCTCAAAGACATTAGAGCTTTCTGAGCTAACATTTCCAAGCAGGGTTCTAGCAGCTACTCCAAAAATAATCGCCGCACTACGAAAAAGAGCGAATGATAAAAATAGAGGCCAATTCGGAATTGAGCTTCTACCTGAAAACTTCATATATAGTTCAAGAAATTCTTCTTCAGAGGGGATACCCAGTTGTTTTAGATTTAAGTCTTCAAACCCATATCGGTAGGGGATACAATAATAACCCAGATCAGCTAAGGGGTGGCCCAATGTTGATAATTCCCAATCAAGTACACCAATCACTGTCGAGTTATTTTTATCAATTATCGTATTACCTAATCGGTAGTCACCGTGGGCAATAGCAAATTCATCCTCAATGATAGAATTTTCTTTAAGCCATATACTAAGTAAATCCATTTCATTAAAGTTGGCCTTTACAGTAATATCTTCTTTTGATATTTGGAATTGATCAGACCATAATTTTATTTGACGCTGGATGTAGCCTTCTGGTCTTCCAAAAGACTCGAGGCCGATTGATTTGTAATCTACATTGTGCAGTTTGGCTAGCGTCTCTGCTAAAGATACGCAGATGGTGTTTCTTTCATTTTTTGAGAAGCCATTTATTTCCGGAGTTGTAATTATTCTGCCGTCTATGTAGTCCATTATAAAAAATTCAGTACCTATCACACTCGGGTTATCACAAAAACCAAGCATCTTAGGCACAGGGAAATCTATTTTTCCAAGAGCGTTCATTACTTTAAATTCTCTGTCAACCGCATGTGCCTTTGGCAACAGCTTTCCTGGAGGTTTTTTCCTTAAGACATATTTATTGTTTTCACTCTCAAGAAAAAAAGTTGGGTTAGACATTCCTCCTTGAAACTGCTTTACCTTTAATCCTGTGCTCTCTATCTCATTGGACTCCATCCATGTCACTAGATTATCGGTGTTGAATTTATGTTTTTCCAAAGGAGCTATTAATTCTTGATCATTTCTGCTCATTTTTCTCTTTCCAATATGCAAAACCTAATTTACCAGGAATCTATATACCTGTTTTTTGGGACTTTTTCAGAACTATTAATAGGACTTTCTACTACCATAGATATCCAATCACGAGATTCTATAGGATCTAGAACTGTATCAAATTCTAACAAGCTTGCGGCATTAATTGCCTTTCCTTTTTCATAAAGGTCATCAACTAATTTTTTAAAAAGCTTTTCTTTCTTCTCTACGTCACTTTCTGCTTCTAGCTCTTTTCTGTACCCTAACTTAACAGCACCTTCCAAACCCATAGCTCCAATCTCAGCGGTTGGCCAACCCACAACAAATTGTGGTGCCATAAAACTGCCACCAGCCATTGCTTGTGCTCCAAGGCCATAAGCTTTTCTTAAGACAATGGTCATCATTGGTACCGTTACATTAGCTCCCGCTAGAAATAAGCGACAACAGTGGCGTACAAGGCCAGTCTCTTCAATTTCCGGGCCCACCATCATGCCGGGAGTATCACAAAGACTTAATATCGGAATATTATAATTTTCACATAATTTAATAAATCTGGAAGCCTTATCCGCTCCATCACTGTCTATCGCCCCAGCCAAAAATAGTGGATTATTTGCAATTAATCCCAACGGCTTACCTTTAACTCTTATAAAGCCTGTGAACATACCCTTTGCAAAACCAGCCTTTATTTCCAATACAGAGCCTATATCAGCAATATTATCAATAACCTCTCGAATATCATAAACCTCCAACCTATTTTCAGGAATAACGTACCTTAAATTTTCTACTTCAGGAGCTTCCCAAGAGCCTAGGTTTCCCTGAAAATATGATAAATATTTTTTTGCTATTACAATAGCATCATCCTCGTTATCAACTAAAATATCAATAACACCATTGGGATATTGAACGCTTGTTGGACCAACCTCTTCGGGTTTGTACACTCCTAACCCTCCTCCCTCAATCATTGCTGGGCCACCCATACCCAGATTAAGATCTCTTGTGCCGATTATTACATCACAGCAACCCAATAAAGCAGCATTACCCGCAAAAAGCCTACCTGAACCAATTCCAACTAATGGCACTTCTCCAGAAAGACGCGCAAAATCATGAAAAGAAGGAATGTTCAAACCAGCGATATTTTGATCTCCCGCATCAACATCTCCTGGTCTCCCTCCTCCCCCTTCACAGAAAAATATCAAAGGAACTGTTAAACCTCTAATAACATCAATCATTCTATCTAGCTTCTTATGATTATTTATACCCTGCGTTCCTGCTAGAACCATATAGTCGTAGTGCATAATTGCAGTCTTAGTTTGTTCTTTGGCAAACAAATCCGAGTTTACATAGCTCAAACCTGTTATTAATCCATCTGCAGGAGTATTTTTTATCAGATCATCAAGCGATCTTCTCGATCGTTGTGCCGCATAAACCAGATCCCCATACTCAAAAAAATCATTATTTCCAATTAAAGACTTTATATTCTCTCTAGCAGTTCTTTTCCCAATTTTTTTCCTTTTCTTAACTGCTATGAGCCTACTTTTATCTAATGTAAGCTTCCTTCTTTCCATAAGATTTTCGAGATCTCCTCTCATTTTTTTTGACTTTTTTGACTTGCCTTTCTTCAACTTTTTTTGACTGAGTTAAAATTGGATTCTTCTGATTTAATAATTT
>LULW01000575.1_pt1 | contig 14443 bp, 13 predicted proteins | sample 729531 | NCBI WGS metagenome assembly LULW01 (sample SAMN03860279, study PRJNA289734) | marine metagenome | biome: seawater column; feature: ocean; material: water; isolation source: Red Sea water column Station 108 - depth 10m | place: Saudi Arabia: Red Sea | collected 2011-10-15 | depth 10 m | reverse complement strand
TATTAAATGAGTTTAAATTTCATTATGGATATTACATTTGCATCATTAATTTTTGCATCTCGCACAATCCCTACAGATTTTGGATTAGTAGCTGCAGCTATCGCTGGAGCTGGAAGTTTGCTATTCATTGCTTTAAGATTTGTTCCTGATGCAAGTAATTAAATAACAGGAACTATCTTTAAGAAATATATCTTTATCTCAACTTTTTTTGAAAATAGATTTGATTTATTTCTCAACTAGATAATGAATAAATGGGTTTTGCTTGAACATAAAGTTTATTCTGCTAACTCGTTGGATATTCATTATGATTTTCTTGTTGAAAATGGCATAGATTGTTTAACTTGGAAATTTTTAAAACTACCTTTATTAAATCAAGCTTCTATAGAAATTATTAAGCAGCCAAATCATAGACTTGTATGGTTATCTAGGATAGAACATGAACTTTCTGATAATAGAGGGTTTGTAAAAAGAATTGATCATGGAATATTTAAAAATGTTTCTGATAAATTGGACTCTGAATATTATCGATTCATTTTGGATGGTGAACTTCTTTCTGATTTAGCTATTGAGACTTGAGATTGGTACATATCAATCAGGTCGAGTTTGAAAATTTTAAATCTTTTGGGGGAAATGTAAAAATTCCTCTTGAAGAAGGTTTTACGGTGGTTACGGGTCCTAACGGTTCTGGGAAAAGTAATATTTTAGATGGAATTTTATTTTGTTTAGGTCTAGCTAATAGTAGAGGTATGAGGGCTGAAAGATTACCAGATCTAATAAATAACTCCAAAGTTAAAGAGGGTAAGTCATCAGAAACATCTGTATCGGTAAAATTTAATATTCAAGATTGGTCTCCCAGAGAGGACCTTCCGCCTTTGGAACTAGAAGAAGAAGAAATTGCCCTTAATAAAGGTCAAAAAGAATGGTTAGTTTCTAGAAAATTAAGGCTTATGCCAGGTGGTTCTTATGCTTCTACTTATACTTCTGATGGAAAACAATGTACCTTGCAACAAATACAGAGAATATTAAGAGATATTAGTGTTGATCCTGAGGGCAGCAATGTTGTTATGCAGGGTGATGTAACAAGAATAGTATCAATGAATAGATATAAAGAGTTAAAGGCAAAACTATTACAAATAATAGAATTAGAGAAAGTTCTTATTTTTGAAAAACAAGTTAAGCATGTTGAATCTATAGAAAAAAAAGAAAGTGAAATTGAAAAAAATAAAATCTTATTTAATAAAGAAAAAGAATCTATTAGTAAAGAAATATCAGTTTTAGAAGATGCTTTGAAAATACTTGTTGATGAGCTTAAGGAGAAAGGAGAGGATAAATTGATAAAAGTTAATTCTGATATTGGAAGTATTAATTCTAGCTTGAGAGAACTTGATAGGATATCAAGTCTGAATAAAGAAGAAGGTATTAAATTACAAAAACAGAGAGATGAAATTGCAATTTCTAAGAGGAATATCGAGTCAGAAAAGATGAGACAAGAAAATTTCGATGATAATTTTTTAAATCAATTGAACTTGCAAATTGACGATCTCACTTTAAAACACAAACTATCAAGAAAAAAACTTTCTGATGCGGCTGGAGAATCTGGAGAATTCTCAAAACAAAGTATCAAATTAAATGCTGAGCTTGAAAGTATAAAAAATCAAATTAATCCTTTGGAAATAAAAAAAAGGAAAATTGAAGAAGAAACTATTCAAAATAATATTCAAAAAGATGAGATATTGTCACAGATCGAATCCTTAGACTTAGAAAAGCAGAAACTTTTTCAGGGAAATCAAAGAAAAAAAGAGACATCCGATACAAAGAATAAAAACTTGGCAAGTAATAGCGCAGAAATTAATTCTTTAAAAAATGAAATCGATTTATTAATTAAAACTAAATCAAGGCTAAATAACGAGCAATTAAGGCTTGAAAAGGATTTATCTAGATTCGAAAGCAGGAAGGAAGCTTTAAACGAATCTAGAGGTTCATATGCTCTCAGAATTCTCTTAGAGGCAGGGTTAGAGGGTATACATGGTTATGTAGCTCAACTTGGAGAGGTCAGTGAGAAAAATAGATATGCATTAGAAATTGCTGCTGGAAATAGGTTAGGACAAATTGTTGTTGATAATGATCATATTGCTGCAAAAGCAATTGAAATTCTTAAAAAGAAGAAAGCGGGAAGATTAACTTTTTTACCTTTAAATAGAATTAAAAGTCAAAAAAAGAATTATGCAATTTCAAGATTTGAAAATAACAGGGAGAATGGATTTATTGATAAAGCTATTAATCTAATTACTTTTGATGAAGTTTATTCAGATGTTTTTCGATATGTTTTTGGAGATACTTTGGTTTTTTCAGACTTATCCTCAGCTAGGTTATCTACACAAAAAAATAGGTTGGTTACCTTAAGTGGTGAATTATTAGAAGCAAGTGGTGCTATTACAGGAGGCAGTAAGTTAAATAAAGATTTGGCTTATAGGTTTGGAATTAATAATGATATTGATGATTCCAGTCCTATAAAAGAAAGATTATTAGTTATCGAAGAAGCTTTAAAAGAGTCAAATAATGATTTGATAATAAAAAATAATAGACTTAGTAAATTAAATTCTAACCGCAGTCAAATAATTGAGGATTGTGCCTCATTTAATAAAGAAATTGAAGTAAATCAAGATTCTCTTAAAGCTGTCTCGCAAAGAATTGAGGATTGTAAATCGAGATTAAATAAACTTGATACTGCTAATAATTTATTAGTTAACGAGTTAGGTCATTTAAAAAATCAATTGAAGCCTTATCACGATAAGTTTGATCAACTACAAACCATTCAAAAGGCAAATTATGAAAAAAATCAAAAATCATCATTAATAGCTTTTAATGACGATTTTAATAATCTTGATAAAAAACTTGAATTACTTATTAAAGAGAGAAATACATTACTAGATAAAAAGAATCAATTTGCTTTAAATAAAGAGCGTATCAATAATTCATTAAAAATTACTTTACTACAAGAAAAAAACTTGCAGGAATCTATTAAACAACTCGCAATTGCTCATAGTGAATGGATAGAAAAAAGGGATCAATTTAAAAAAGAGCTTTCAGATCTCGATAATCAAAAAAATTCTCTAGAGAAGAATTTAGGTTTATTGAGAAGGAAAAGAGATGAATTAAACTCTTCAATTTCAAATAAAAGGCAAGAATATAATAACTATCTGTTAAAGCTTGAATATCTTGAAAGGGATATGCATTCCCTTAAAGAAGAGATGAGGAGCGAGAAAATAAAATTAGAAAATTATAAAAAAGATCTACCTAATCCTTCCCCGGAGTTTGGAGAATATGAAGGGAAGAGTCTTGAATCTTTGCAATCAGAAATTTCGATTATAAATGCAAAACTAGAAAGCTTAGAACCTGTCAATATGTTAGCTCTTGATGAACTAGAAGAATTAATTGAGAGATTAAATGGTTTGCGAGAAAAATTAGAAATTCTATCTAATGAAAGATCTGAATTATTGCTGAGAATAGAAACTGTATCTACGATGCGTCAAGAAGCTTTTATGCAAGCATTTACAGAAGTTGATAGACATTTTAGAGAAATTTTTGCAAATTTATCTGATGGAGATGGATTTCTTCAACTTGAAAATCCTAATTCTCCTTTAGAAGGAGGATTAACTTTAGTGGCTCATCCCAAGGGAAAAAATGTCAGAAGATTAGCGTCTATGTCAGGTGGTGAAAAATCGTTAACTGCTTTAAGTTTTTTATTTGCTTTGCAAAAGTATAAGCCTTCACCTTTTTATGCATTAGACGAGGTTGATAGTTTTTTAGATGGTATTAATGTTGAAAGGTTGTCAAAACTAATATCAAATCAGTCATCAAATGCTCAATTTATAGTCGTAAGTCATAGAAGGCCTATGATTAGTGCATCTGAACGAACAATTGGGGTTGCGCAAGCAAGAGGTGCTAATACTCAAGTTCTTGGGTTACCAAATGCTGCATAAACACACTTTTTTAAATTTATACGTCAGAATGATAAAAAGAAATTTATGAGCTTGTCTAACACATCTGCTAATAAGAATCTCCCTAACTCGGTTCCTAGTGAACGTTTATGGTTAAGGTCAGAATTAATGGGAACACAAGTGATAACTACTGATACTGGAAGGCGGCTAGGCGTAGTTGGCGAAGTTGTTGTTGATATTGATAGAAGAGAGGTGGTCGCTTTGGGACTAAGAGATAATCCACTTACAAGATTTTTACCAGGTTTGCCAAAATGGATGCCTTTAGAAAGTATAAAGCAAGTTGGAGATGTCATATTAGTTGACTCCCTAGATTCTTTGAGTGAAAGTTTTTCTCCAGAAAGGTATGGGAAGGTAATTAATTGTCAAGTGATTACAGAATCTGGACAACTTCTGGGAAGAGTTCTTGGCTTTTCTTTTGATATTGAGACTGGGGATTTGATATCTCTTGTTATGGGTGCTGTTGGTGTTCCGCTTTTAGGCGAGGGAGTTTTAAGTACTTGGGAAATACCTGTTGAGGAAATTGTAAGTAGTGGTACCGATAGGATTATTGTTTATGAAGGTGCGGAAGAGAAATTGAAGCAACTAAGTAGTGGACTACTTGAGAAACTTGGAGTCGGGGGTTCTTCATGGGATGAAAGGGAAGTAAATGGATACTCAGCAAATCTTGTACCTGTTGAGAATCAGTTACTTTCAGGTTCTGAATCAGAACAGCAAAACAATTTGGTCGAGGAATATGAAGAAGTTGTTGAACAAGATGATTATGAAGATGATTATGAAGATGATTATGAAGATGAACTTGAATATGTTGAAATAAAGGGTTCTGAAGAAGAAATAAATAATAGAAAAAAGCTATACATGGATAATGATGATTCTGATCAGATCCAGAATCAAAATAGTGTTAATCAAATAGATGAAAAAAACAATATTGATTTAAAGCAAAAAAAACAATCAACTACTAATTTAGCTTCGAAAAGACCAATTCAAAATGCAACTGAAACTTTAGATATTGAACCACTAAACGAACAAAATTTAGTTCAAGATAATAAAAAATCAGAAAAGTTTGAAATTGATGATCCCTGGTAATTGTTAAAGTTTTTTTATTGAATTAACAATTATAGAAGCAAGTTTTTTTGCAGCACCTTTATCGCCTCTTTCTTTGTTTAGATTATCCCTAATACTTTTTAATTGATCTCTATTTTTAATAAGAAATAATACTTCTCTTGCAATTTTTATTGTCGAAATATTACCTATCCTTTCAGGGACAATCATTCTTTTAGCTTTAATATTTGGCCAAGCAAAAAACTTCTTTTTTTTAAAATAGAAATTTTTAATTATAAAAGTTAGGAATCTATTTATGAATGAAATTTTTCCAACTACTCCAAAAATACCATCCCAAGCGTTCATCATATTTAAATGTTGAGTTGGCAGAACAACTAACATTGGAAGACTAATTGCTGCTAATTCTGCAGTATTTGCTCCTACAGTTGTAATTGCAAGATCACATTCTTTTAATATTTCATAGCAAGGATGTTTCTTGATTAGATAAATCTTTGTTTTTTTTGATGTTTCAATTACATAATCAAAACTAGAGTCTTTGAAGTTTTTAATTGTTTTGATTTTTGATGAGTAATATTTAGCAATTGGATTTTTGTTGCTTTGAAAAAATAAATATTCACTTTTATCAGTAGTTGGTGCAATGGGGATTATAAAATTTATATTTTGATTTTCTTTAGCGATATGATCTGCAACTTCTAAGAAGAAAGGAATTCCAATAGAAAGCTTTGCTTTCTTAGAACCAGGCAATAATGCAATGTAGTGTTTTTCTTTATTTCTTAGTGATATTTCGCTATTAAGTTTGATATCTGCCATCAAATCGCCAATTACTTTACATTTATATTTATATCTTTTAGGTATTAACTCTTTTACTTTTACATTCATAGCAGCAATTTCATTGGTCCATTTAGGCCATCGTGAAACCCATTCAGCATATGTGATATTTAAATAACCTAATCTTTTAGCTAATAAAATGCTCCAAAATTGATCCCCACCAAGGAAAATAACTATCCCTTTTTTTGGCCAATCAGCAAAAGAATGTGGCTTTATTAATAATTTCCAAAAACTTTTGGATTTTGTAATTAATTCGAATTTATTCCATGAATTTGCAACTAAAAATTCTTTACCAGTGGCATTTGGGCAAGGAACAAGGACTAACCTAAGAGTGAAATCTTGTTTATCTTCATCACATAGTGATTTATTTATTTTGTTTAGCTCATCCACTACAGGATTTACCCATGTAGTTAATTCACCAGGACCATTGGAAATTATAACTACTGCAACTGATTCTTTTTTCATTGCAGTTAAACCAGAATACATTAAATGCGGACGGCGAGACTTGAACTCGCAAGGCCGAAGCCACACGCTCCTTAGACGTGCGCGTCTACCAATTCCGCCACGTCCGCAAAGGGTTTTCAGCAGCCGGGGGATGCTTAAACCTTAAAAATATCATACATTATTGGCTGAATTAAGCATGTAGTTCGAAAAGAGTTTTTTTGAATATGATGAATAATTTTTCTATTGCATAAAACAAATATTTATACATATATAACGTTTTAGGTTGTATTGTAAAAAATGTCCTCTGATCACTAAAAAATTTTGTTGAATACTTTGGCAAATAATTTTTTATTTTAAGTCATTTCATTTCTTCAATTTTATTTTCATAATGGTTGAAAAAGTTTTAATTGCTAATCGTGGAGAAATAGCTTTACGAATTGTCAGAAGTTGTAGAGAACTAGGTATTGCAACCGTTGCAGTTTTTAGCACTGTAGATAAAAAAGCATTGCATGTTCAGCTTGCTGATGAGGCGGTTTGCGTAGGAGATTCATTAAGTAATAAGAGTTATTTAAATATTCCAAATATACTTGCTGCTGCTACATCGAGAGGAGTTGATGCTATTCATCCTGGTTATGGATTTCTTGCGGAAAATGATAAATTTGCTGAGATGTGTAATGATCACGGCATAGTTTTTATTGGCCCATCTCCTAAAGCTATTAGATCTATGGGAGATAAATCTACAGCTAAAGAAACTATGGAAGCAGTTGGAGTTCCAACAGTACCTGGTAGTAAAGGCTTGTTATCAAATGTTGATGAGGCTTATAAATTGGCAGATGATATTGGCTATCCGGTAATTATTAAAGCCACTGCTGGAGGAGGTGGAAGAGGTATGCGGTTGGTTGAAAACTCTGATAATCTAGAAAAAATGTTTAAAGCAGCTCAAGGCGAAGCAGAAGCAGCTTTTGGTAATGATGGTTTATATATGGAGAAATTTATAAAGAAGCCAAGACATGTAGAAATTCAAATTTTGGCCGACAGGTCGGGTAATGTTGTTCATTTAGGAGAGCGAGATTGTTCAGTTCAAAGAAGACATCAGAAGTTACTAGAGGAGTCTCCTAGTCCTGCAATTAATACTGAGCTAAGAAAAAAAATGGGGAACGCAGCTATTGCTGCTGCAAAAAGTATCGGCTACGAAGGGGCGGGGACAGTTGAATTTTTAGTTGATGATGATGATAATTTTTATTTTATGGAGATGAATACTAGGATTCAAGTTGAACATCCTGTTACTGAAATGGTTACAGGAGTTGATTTAATAGCTGAGCAAATTAAAATCGCAAGCGGAGCAAACTTGGAATTTAATCAGGATGATATCCATTTAAACGGTCATGCCATTGAATGTAGAATCAATGCTGAAGATCCTTCTCACAATTTCCGACCATCACCCGGAAAAATAACTGGGTGGCTTCCTCCTGGTGGCCCTGGTGTAAGGGTGGATAGTCATGTCTATACAGGCTATGAAATCCCTCCTTTCTATGACTCATTAATTGGTAAATTAATAGTCTGGGGAAAGGATCGTAATACTGCAATTAAACGTATGAATAGGGCTTTAAATGAATGTGCAGTAACTGGTATTCCTACAACAATTAACTTTCATCTAACCTTACTGAATAAATCTAAATTTAAGCAGGGTAAGATACATACTAAATATGTAGAAGAAGAATTATTGCCAAATTACTGAGAAATAATTAAAAGATTTCTATGAAATATGTGTATGCAATGCAAGTTTTATAAGCCCTTGCTGACCGACTAATATTTCTCTTAAAAAGCTTATAATTCCGATCCAAATTACGGGTCCAACATCAACGCCTCCAATAGGAGGAATTAGTTTTCTTGTTAAATTAAGAATAGAGCTTGATGGTATTGAAATTAATAACCATAAACCTTTACTTAAATCAATTTTTGGGTACCAAGTAAGTATTAATCTTATTAGAAAAACTATAGTTAGATATGAAAGAGAAATTCCTAAACTAATATCTAAAATTTGAAGAGAGTTTACAAGCAAGGAAATCACAATTATTTAATTCATCTTAATAAATAACCCATTGAAACGTATTTAATTCGTATTATAAATTGAGAATTTAATATTTAAAAAGTGTTTCAAATCTCAAATTTATTACTAGCCGCAGATTTTTCTGCTGAAGTTGCAAATAATTCCGCAGTGGGAATGATAGGTAGTTTTATTGCTGCTGCCTTACTTATCGTTATTCCAGCCACTGCATTTTTGATTTTTGTCAGCCAGAAAGATTCCCTCGATCGTACTTCTACTGGAAGACGCTAGTTTTTGTAGAAGTTTTAAGTACACTATATATATAGGGGATATAAGTAACCCTTTAAAAAATAAATTTTTGGAGAAAGAATGTGGTCAATGCTAGTCTCAATTGGGCCAGTATTGTTGGTATAGTTCTCGCGGTATGTGGAGGAGGCCTTTATTTTTTGAGGTCCTTTAAGCCTGCCTTGGCAAGGGATTATGATGTTTTCTTCGCAGCAATTGGACTTTTGTGCGGAGGAATATTATTTTTTCAAGGCTGGAGGTTAGATCCTATCCTTCAGTTTGGTCAGTTTTTATTAGCAGGAACTACAGTTTTTTTCGCATATTCTAGAGGTCGATTTAATGACGATTATGATAGGTTTGAAGAATCTGAAAGACCATCTAGAAGATTTAAACCTCAAGAAGATGAATTTGAAGAAGACTACACGGAGGGGAGATCTCGTAGGAGGAATGTTTCAAGAGCCATACCCTCTGCTGCAGCAAGTAGAAGTAGGCCATCTACAAGGGAAATAAGTCAGTTTGAAAATGACGAGCCTATAAGAAGGAGAAGACAGACTTCTGAAGATAGAAATAGGAAACAACCAGAAACAAATAACTTTGGTGAAAGAAGAAATTTATCTCGCGATGAAGTTAAAACAGGGTCAAGACCCAGAATGAATCGTACAGTTTCTAGACAAGATAATATCTCTCCTCCTGCTGATTCTTCTCCATTAAGAAAGAAACCTACTAGATCCCCTATTAGGCAGCAAACTTCAACAGCTCAAGTAGAAGATGCTTCATTTAAAGATGCTAATCAAGCTAAAAAACCACGTGAGACTCGTAGAGTAAGCTCTTCAGCTAGATCAAGTTCAAAAAATCAAAATAGTAGATATAACGTTGGAACAAACAAGAAAAAACCTAGAGATAACAGTTCTAGATTTGATGATTAATTATAGGATTCCTGCCCATTTTAAAAACGATTGTTTACTAAATAGTTCAATCAATATTATTGAAAGAAAGCCAATCATTGCAAATCTTCCATTAGTTTTTTCAGAATAACTACTCCATCCAAATTTATATTCATCTTTAATTTCTATCGATTTTTCATCTAATTGATTATCTCCAATTTGTTCATTGATATAATTTGGATCTTTCTGCTGTTCTATAAAACTCTCATTCTCTAGATTAGTGACTTCTGAGTTAGTTTGTTCTTCTTTCGAATTCATTTTTTTTGTTAATCCTTAAAATTATACTTATCAGACGTCAATAATTTCCAGTCTCCCTGTCCATTTAATTCTAAAATATTCTCGTGAAAATCTTTCAAGCTAGGTCTATGTCCAACACTAATAAGAGAAAGTTCTCTTTCCTTAAGTAAACTATATAGTTTTTTTTCAGTGTTAATATCTAAAGCACTTGTTGCTTCATCAAGTACTGCAAATCTTGGAGAATTTAGTAAGAGTCTTGCAAAAGCCAATCTTTGTTGCTCGCCTAAGGAAAGAATTCGCATATATGGTTTTTGAGGTATGAATAATAATTCCCCAATTTTTGGTTTTTTAATTACTCCCTGATCGGGTTCCCATAAACCACTAATCATTCTTAGTAAAGATGTTTTTCCGCACCCAGATGGTCCTACTACCAAAAGTGATTGATTATTGTCGATGCTCAAATTTAAATTTTTAATTATTGTTTTATTTGATCCTGGTGGGCAAAGGTCAGCATTATTAATAAGAATTGAGGGGTAATCTGAAATAACGTTTTGATTGCTTGTTGGGTTGGTTTGACTAATGGATTCAACTTTTGATTGGAATCCTTCTAATCTGCCAATACCAGCAGTAAATTTTGCAAGTTCTTCGATTTGATTAACAATGAAAAATAACGAACCTTCAACCATTCCAAATGCAAAGCTTGCCTGAATAAAGCGTCCATAATCAATATCACCTTTAAAGTAAGGGATTGCCATTATTAAATATGGAAAGAAATTTCCAGCATAATTAATGGATCTTCTCATGACGTCTATTATTACTCTCCATATAATCAGTAAATTAAAGTTTCTCACCACTTCTCCTAAGCGTCTTTCAGTTTCACTTTGCTCAGGATTCTCCCCAGAGTAAAAGGCTATTGATTCAGCATTATCTCGAATATGTACTAAGCCATATCGAAAATCTGCTTCATATCTGAGTTGATCAAAGTCAATCTTTACAAGATTTTTTCCAGCAATTAAGAGGATAGAAGTTGCAAATGCGGCGTAACCAAATAAAGAAAAAGTAAGTGTTGTACTAATACTCCATAAAATAAGAATATTAAGTGAAAATGTTAGTAGGGCATCAAAAATACCTAATGTGAAAGAGAGACTTTGCCCGGTAAAAGCTCGGGTATCATCTGTGATTCTTTGATCGGGATTATCTACATCGGTTTGTTCTTCATCATTGGGATTTAACTGGTAATAAGCTTTATTAGTCATATAATCTTTGACTAGACTTTTTGAAAGCCATTCTCTCCAAATTATTCCTAACTTATATGTAAAAAATATTTGGGAAACACGTATTGGTAGAGCCACAGCGAAACAACAAGCGTAAATCCCCAATATCCGATAAAATCCATCTTCTTGTTTTTCTACTAAAGCATTTGTTAAATCTCTTGCAATGAATCCAATACCTGCGTTTATTCCGTTTACAGCTAAAAGCATTAATACAATTATCGCAAGGAATAACCAATGTAACCATCTACGGTTTTTTAATTGACGTCTTAAGCTAAAAAAGCTTCCTGATCCAATTAGAAATAATGCAGAGAAAAGCAATCCCCAACTCCCAGCCCAAATTGAATTGACAGTACTTACTACACCTCCGAAATACTTTTCAAGAAAAATTGGTTGAAAGCTTTCAAAAAAACTTATTATTCCTGTAAGACCAACAAGTACTACTCCACCAACACAAAATAAAAGAGAAATCAAAAGCCATATGAATTGGAATCCATTACATTGATCTATGGGAAGAAAAAACGGCTGAGATAGCTTCCTTAATTTTTGTAATTGGTACAGTATTTTGGATTTATTATTAACTGCTTTATTCATTACTCGACTAGTGTTATGAAATAAATTATAACTTTTAGCAGTCTATTGACCAAAGCCAATAAATGAAAGTGCCCAGTCAGGTAAATTCAAGTAATTCAAGATTGTTGCATCAAATTCATGAACTTTTGGAAAAGATTTATCTAATGCCCACCATAGTAGAAAAGGTAAATTAAATAAAATTTGTAATTGCCATTTATAAGTTAAAACGTTCCAAATTTTTATTAACTTAGTTTTGAGTGAATCATCTAGATCTTCCCAATTTTTTGAAATTAAATTGAATAAATTTTTAGATTCTGTATTTAAGGACTCTGGAGTATTCATTTTGTTTTTATTTATTTATAACCCATTAATATTTCTTTCGAGAGTTTTAACCTGGAGGCCAATTCATTTTTCTTCCAGATAAAAAATGAATATGTAAATGAAAAACTGTTTGTCCCGATTCTGCTCCAGTGTTAATTACTGTTCTCCAATTAGTTAAATTTTTTGATTTAGCTATTTTGCTACCAACAAAAAGTAAATGCCCTAATAAATTTGCATCTTGCTCAATACACTCTAATAAACTGATTATTGGCTTTTTAGGAATCACTAAAAAATGTACTGGAGCTTGTGCCTGGATATCATTAAACGCAATACAAAACTTATCTTCATAAAGCTTATCGCAGGGTATTTCTTCATTAATGATTTTTTGAAATATTGTTGTTTCAGTCATTAAATTAATTAATTGAGATAACGTCTTTTTCGTTAAACCCTTCTTTTAAAAGTTCTTTGTTCAAATCATCTTTTGATGTAACTCTATCTACAAATAATATTCCATTTAAGTGATCCATTTCGTGTTGAATACACCTCGCTAGAAGTCCATCTGCTTTCATTTTACGTGGTCGTCCCATTTCATCTCTAAATTTTAATTTTATAGTTGATGGTCTTACTACATTCAAATAGACGCCAGGTATACTCAAGCAGCCTTCTTCGTATGAATTAAGGGTTGTTCCAAAGTCTGTAATTTCTGGATTGATTAATATTAAAGGTTCTGCTGCTGAATCTTCAAAATTTACGTCTATGACAAGAAGCTCTTTGTTGATTCCAATTTGAGGTGCAGCAAGTCCAATTCCTTTAGCTGCATACATGCTTTGAAGCATTTCTCTAGCAAGTTTTCTAATCGATTCGTCAACTTTAGTTATTCTTTTGGAATTTTGTCTTAATACATCATCACCAAGTTTATAAATGTCTAGAGATGGCTTACCTGGTTGTTCTTTTGCAATTTTTTCTGCGTTTCCATTTGTTCTTGACTTTTTTGCAAGTTGTGAAAAATGGTTTGCCACGTTAAAAAAAAGGTTTTTACTTAAGAGTTTAGCTATAAAAATACTAGCACTTTAATTTGCATTCTTTATAGTTTTTTTAAATGAGTAATGATGATCAGTTAAAAGTTAGGCAAACTGTATCTAAAAAAAAATCTTTTAAGGAATTAACTATTGTTAGGGATATCATTTTTTGGATTGATCTTGTTGGTGAAGGTCAAAATGAAAATGCTATTTTTGCAAGACCATTTAATGAAAAAGAGGCGTTTCCTCAGAAATTAACAAGTAAAAAATATAATATTAAAAATAACTTTCATGGATATGGTGGTAAATCTTATAAATGTATATATTTAAAAAATAATTTTTATTTGATATGGATAGATCAGATTACCAACGCAGTATGGTTTCAAATTTTTAAAGAGGTAGCATCAAATTATAGAAGTCAAAAAAGATATCTCGATTCAGTTCAAGAACCGAGACAACTATCTAAATCAATTGATGGAAATTTCGATTCTTCATTTGTTATTTCTCAAAAAAATTTTTTGTATGGTATTTGTGAAATAAATAATAGAGATTACTTATTTTCTTTAAACTTAAAAAAAACTAAACAAGATATTTACCGAATAAAAAAATTTAAAAATTTCGCTGGAGAATTATCTTCTAATACTTCTGTTAGCTTACTTTCTTGGGTCGAGTGGGATTCTCCATACATGCCCTGGGAGAAAAATGATCTTTGTTTTGCTCAAATTGACTTAGATGGAGAGATAACAAAAATAAAAAAATTCTCAGATAAGCTGATTAATGCCAAAAAAAACGTTTCTTTTTTTCAACCTTATTGGATAAGTGAAACTCTTTTAGTATGTTCTGAAGATAGTTCTGGATGGTGGAACTTATTGTTTTTAGATGCTAGTAAAATTGAGAATATTTTTATTAAAAAAAGAGTAGAGAGAAATTTTGTTGAATATGGAGTACCTCAGTGGGTCTCAGGAATAACATTTTTTTCAGGGGATATAAAAGATTTATTTTGTTTAGCAAAAAAAGAAAATAATTTAGTAGTTGAACAATATAAAGATCTTCAATTCGTTAAAGAATTTTCTACTCCTTTTACCTCAATAAGTGATTTTAGTGTTTTTGAGAAGAAAGTAGTTTTGAAAGGTCATGGATCTGATTTTCTTGGAAATTTACTTGAAATTGATTGTAAAAAGGAAGTTTTATCAAATGTTTTTGAGGAAATAAATGCTGAATATATAAAAGATTGTTCAAAACCTGAATCTTTTTGGTTTAAAGGTTTTGAAGATAAATCTACTCATTCTTTTTTATATAGGCCGCTTGTTGAAAAATTTAGAAAACCACCGCTTTTTGTTAGAGCTCATAGTGGACCAACTTCATTTTTTGATGGATCATATAATTCTGAAGTTCAATATTGGACGTCGAAGGG
>LULW01000235.1_pt1 | contig 14450 bp, 19 predicted proteins | sample 729531 | NCBI WGS metagenome assembly LULW01 (sample SAMN03860279, study PRJNA289734) | marine metagenome | biome: seawater column; feature: ocean; material: water; isolation source: Red Sea water column Station 108 - depth 10m | place: Saudi Arabia: Red Sea | collected 2011-10-15 | depth 10 m | reverse complement strand
AAATTTATAATATAAAAAAATAGTTGTAAAAAATTAGTTGTGTAATAACAATTGTAAAAGGTGAAAAATATTTTGTAAAATATATATATAAAGTGGCCCGTGGGCCTACAAAAAAGTGTTTTTTATAGAGTAGTACAGTAGGTATATAGTGGGCAACACAATACTTCTATATTTACAACGTGTAAATATGACATTAGCCTATTAATAAGTATTAGTAACAAGCTAGTGTCACACTTTCTGTAAATTACTTTATTACTATGTAATAATATGCTTATGGCAAAACAAAATCTTACACCTACAGCAAAGCGTATGAAAGCTGCTCGAGACAAAAGAGCTGCTATGACGCCGAACAGACGTAAGAAAAAAGCAGAAAACCAACGCAAACGTCGCGCTGCTATTAAAGCCGGTAAAAATATAAATGGTAAAGACTACGACCATAAAGATAAAAAGTTTAAAAGTGTTAAAGCAAATCGTGGTAACGATGGTAAAGGCACAAAAAAAGAAAAATAAAATGAAAAGAAGTGATAAACCGTTTAAAATGAAACGCAGCCCATTTAAAATATTTGGTGCTATAGCTACAATATTAGCTAAGTTAGGTGTTACAGCTGCAGGTGGTAAAGCGATAACAGCTGCAATGGTAAAAAAAGCTAGCACAAGTTTAGCAGGTAAAGCTGCAACTAGCGTAGCTAGTAATTTAGCCATGAACGCTTTAACACGTAAAAATAAAACAGAAACACAAAATAATGGAGCAGGAAACTTTGCAAACATGAAGTTTGGAACTGGTTCTTCATTTACAATGAAAAGAAATATAAAAAAGTAGGGAAGTACCCTATACCAATAAGTTTAACCAAAAAATAAAACCAAAATGACTTATTTATACTACAAGACGTCGAGTACGACGCACACAATTAAACCGAATGAAAAAACTATTAACCAATGGAAGCATCTAGCTGACAAAAGTAATTGGAGAATTACACAATTACCCAACGGTTTTTATCAAACTGAGGTAAATGATCCAGAAAATGATAAAAATTGGCATGATGTAACGCGAAGAGAAACCATAGAAGGTGCAGAAGCCGCGATTGATGGCAGCATCGACCATTTCTCTAAAAAATTAGAGGCTACAAAAGGCCCAAAAGTGGTAAAAACATTCGAATAGAAGTACAATTTAATTAAATTTAATCAAATATGGAATATAATCAGCCTAGCGAAATCGTTAAGGATGTAAATTTCGGCGAAAACGCTAAAAATAGAGTAATTGCTGGTGTAGAAAAGCTAGCAAAAGCAGTAAAATCAACCTTAGGCGCATCTGGTAAGTGTGTAATTTACGAAGACGCGCGTGGTTTACCGGTAATAACAAAAGACGGTGTAACAGTAGCAGAATCTGTTGTCTTGTTTGACCCGGTTGAAAATATGGGTGCAACCCTTATTAAAGAAGCTGCTAGAAATACAGTAAGAGAAGCAGGTGACGGTACTACTACAGCTACCGTCCTTGCTGAATCTTTATTAAAAGAAGTAAATAATAGTAATACTACTGTTAGAGAAATAAAAGACGGTATAAATTCTGGACTTAAAAAAGTAAATGAATACCTAGATAAGACTTCTGTCAAGATCGAGGGCGATATGCTGGAATCTGTTAGTTCGATTAGTTGTAATAACGACAACGAACTAGGAAAGATTATAGCAGAGGCTTATACTAAAGTAGGTAAAGACGGTGTGGTATTAATGGAAGAGTCACCAACTGAAGAAACATACGTCGAAGTAGTTGACGGCGTGCAGATAGACTCAGGACTTACATCACCACACTTTGTTACCGATAAAGATAAACAAGTTTGCGAACTTGATAATCCGTTAGTATTAATCGTTACATCGGAAATACCTAACATACGTAAGATACAAAAGGTATTAGAGCATGTTATAAAGAACAAAAGATCGTTATTAATAGTTGCACCAGTTGAGCAGCAAGTTAAAGCTGCGCTACTTATGAACAAGGTAAAAGGTAATATTAAAGTAAATATAATTGATTTACCAGGCTTTGGTCCTACTAAACTAGATACATGCGATGATTTTGCGTTTCTAGTTGGTGCTAAAGTAATAAACGAAGAACTAGGTGATGATCTTGATTTAATAGATATAGACTGTTTAGGTGAAGCGCATACAGCTATAACTAATGATAAAAATACAGTATTAACTATAGATGCGCCAGAAGAACAACTAGAAGAAAGAGTTAAGTCTATACAGAAGTTAATTGATAAAGAAGATAAAAATCCTTTTTTAAAGAAGAAACATCAACAAAGATTAGCAATGCTATCAGGTAGTGTAGGTGTAGTTATGGTAGGTGCTAACTCTAAAGTTGAGATGAAAGAAAAGAAAGATAGAGTTGAAGATGCAATATATGCTACAAAAGCAGCGCTGCAAGAAGGTATAGTGCCTGGCGGTGGTGTAGCTTTACTAAACGCATCTCAAAAAATCACCGCTGACGCGGTAGGTGAACAAATACTACTTAATGCTATTAAAGCACCATTTGATACTATACTAGCTAATGCTGGTTTAGAGCAAGTGGCACCACGCCCTAAAAAAGGTTTAGGTGTTAATGTAGTTACTGGTGAAAGTGTTGATATGATTAAGTCTGGTATCATAGATCCAGTGCTTGTTACTAAGTCAGCACTTAAAAATGCTGTTTCTGTTGTAACTACTATAGTATCTGCCGATTGTGTAATTTCAAACATACGTATCAATGAAGGCAGTAAATAGATATATAATAGTAGATAAAATAAAACTAGAGCCTAAAAAGGTTGCTGGTCTTATAATGACGGATGATACTGATGCAGACAACCGTTATATAAAAGCAAAAATAATATCGTGTGGCAATTTAGTTGAAGTATTAAAAGATGGTGACACGATATATTACGATAAACATGCTGGACACGACATTTCATTTAATGATAAACTTTATAGAGTTATTCAAGACAGAGATGTTGTTCTAGTAGATTAAACCTAAACCAAAAACCAAAACCCTTAAACTTAAAAACGAAAACAAATTATTAACTAAAAACAAAAAAAACAATGAAAAAATTTTTGTATTTTTCAAAAGGAACTATTGACAGTGCAACTTCTACTGAAGAAGTAGCTTGTTTTCCTGCTGACAAATTATCTCACATGGAGATGAGTAATGCTACTGACCTTAGACTTTTCTTTGAGTCAGGACAAGAAACAGATAACGATGCTGGTTTAGACCACGCTGTTGTAGCTCTTGACATTACTTCTGGTAAGCACAAAGAAGTTATGGAAGCTATAGCTGGTGCAATAGCTAGTCCTGCTGCTATCAACGTTCCTATGATTACTGTAGCTGACGAAGAAAATTCTAAATACGTTTCTAGTCACATTACAGCTTGTGCATCTATTGCAGTAGTTGACGCATCATAATAAATGCGATTAACTGCGCAAGATTTGCGTGACATGAACATCCTTAAGTATTACAGGCTCACTAGAAAGTGGGTCTGTAAAACTTACGGGTTAAAAGATGCAGATTTAGAATTATTAATTTATTTAGATTGTAAAAAAAGATTTACACGACAAGAGTTTTTAGACGGTACTTATGCCTATTCATGGGACAAAAACCGTTGGGAAAGACTACGAAGAGATGGTTGGATAGAAGTATGGAGACATAGAAACAGAACAACTATAAAATACTCTGTGTTTAAAGTTTCTTTTAAATGTAGTCAAATGATAAGTAGAATATACAGAATACTTTTAGGTGAAGAAGATATGCCTACATCTGAACGTAGTATATTTTTTAATAACAAATCATATACAGATAAAGTTTATAATAAAGCTATAGATGATATGATAAAAGATAAAGATAGATAATGGGATTTAAACTAGGTAAAAACAGAACCCCGTATATGCACGGTGGCAATATAACTTCTAAAATGCTTTTTGGACAAGAGGCTGGTAGTAATGCGTCTGTTCCTGGTACACCTGTTATTAGAAAATCATTAGGACAAGGTATAATGGGTGAAGCTAACATGGATGGTAGTATATATATAAATCAAAACATAGAGCCTGGTAGTCAAGAAGAAAAACAAGTTGTAAACCATGAAATGCGTCACGCTACTGACATGCGTATAGGTAAACTAGCTTATGGTGATGACTTTGTTAAATATAACGGTATTACTTATCCAAGAAAAACTATTAATGGTAAAGATATGATTATAGTAGACGGTGTTGCAAAAGAAGCAGGTGATCATGATTTTCCTTGGGAAGTAGAAGCAAACGGTGGTAATGGTAATGTTTAAAAAATAATAAATGGGTATACTAACTAAAATAGATGGAATACCTTTGTTTAGCGCTGAGTGGGAAGCGTTACGCTGGGGTGAAAAGTTTAAATTAAAAGGAACTCACGTTCATTTTTTTAATGGAAAAAAAGGATGGATGTCAGGTGAAAACCATATTGAATTACAAAAAGTTTTTGTAGTTAGAAAAGATGACACGCAAGTAATTCAACCAATGCAAACTGCACAACCAATACAACCAGTACAACCTATTGCTCAACCAGTTGCTCAACCCGTACAGACGCCACAACCTGTACAACAACCAGTACAACAACCAACATATACACCTCCAGCTTCAACACCTTCTAGTGGTGGAGGCGGTGGATATTAAAAATTAAAATATGATAGGAAATTTATTATCAAAAGGTACGGCAGAGCTAGTTAAAAACGTAGGTGGAGTTATAGATAACTTACATACATCTGCAGAAGAAAAACTAGATGCTGAAAGAAAAATTAAAGATATGATTATGGGTTACGAAGCTGAGATGCAAAAGCAAGTAACAGAGAGATGGAAGTTAGACATGAACAGCGATTCATGGTTAAGTAAAAATATAAGACCATTAGTTTTAGTATTTTTAGTTGTAGCAACAGTATTATTAATATTTATCGATGCTGGTGTTATTACGTTTCAAGTACAAGATAAATGGACAGACTTATTACAATTAGTATTAATAACAGTGATCGGTGCTTATTTTGGCGGTAGATCACTAGAAAAAGTAAAAAAATAAAATTATGGGACAAAATTCAACAGATGTAGCTTATGGCTTTGGTCAATTTGGATCTACTTATCTAACAGGTGATGGAGCTAAAGTAGATTTATCAGGAGCGTCAGCTAAATATTATGTTTGCGCTATTACAATGACAGAAGACACGACGTTTGAAGATTTAGAAATACTTGACGGTGGAGTTGGTTTAGGTTTTGCTAATACAGCTTGTGTTTCAGATGACGTTATAGATATAGATGCTGCTTGGGGTGCTGTTACAGCCGTAACGCCAGGTGATGCAACTGATAACAAAGTTACTGTAGCTGTTACTACGTCACACACTTTTCCAAAAGGAGTAACTATATATGGTCTGTGGGACAACGTAGAGCTTAATAGTGGATCTTGTATAGTTTATGTAGCACCAAGACCAGATTATAGAACTAGAGCGTAATGTTAGGATTAGGTAACAGTTTAACAAGCGCTTACGTTCAACAAGATGCTTATGTAGATCCTTCTTCACTTGGAACGTTAGCTTTATGGCTAAAGTTTAACACAGACATATTTGCTGACGAGCCAGACGCTGGTAATAGTAACGACGACACTCTTTCACATAATGACAGAATAAATGAGTGGAGAGATCAATCTGGAAACAATAATCATGCTGTGCAAACAGTTTCAGCTGATAAACCTAGAGCTGATATTACTAATAATAGCGGTGCTGAAAAAGGAAGTGTTAATTTTGTAAACAATGTTAAGTATATGAACTTAACAAGTAGTATAAGTTTAACAGGTGATTTTACTATAATGATTAGATTTACACTTGACAATGCTACTAGTGCTAGAGCATTTTTAGGTGACAGTGACAATGATTTACTTAAACTAGAAAGCGTTAGTGAGTTTAGAACAGCTTTGGGTGGTGCTGCTAATGTTAGTGCTTTTTTAGAATCTTCACTAGCAATAACCGCTGGTGATCACACCGTAAAAAGTATAGTAACATTTACAAGAAGCTCAGGAGCGTTAAGTATTCACGTAAATGCGGGTGCTTCAGGAAGTGGTTTTAACAACGTGCATGATGATGTTGATTGGGACGCTGCGGAAAATCATACAGACTCAGACGCTTTTACCATAACTAATATAGGTTCTCAAGCTGATGACACTAACGATTTTCGTGGTCATTTTTACGACGTACTTATTTATGACGGTGTAGCTTTAACAGAATCTCAAAGAAAATTAAATTACGACTATTTAAATAGTCAAACTTTATAATAACAATTAAATTAAATAAAATGGCAAAAAACACAAGTAAAAAAATTAAAGAATTAAAAGGCGTTAAACCTGAAAAAATTACTGACAAGCAGTTAAAAAAAGTTCAAGGTTTAATAAGTAGCGTAAACAAGCTTCAAATGGAAGTTGGTATTATGGAATCAAGAAAACATAATGCTCTTCACAATATAGCTGGTATTAACGATCAAATAACCTTATTACAAAGTGAGTTTGAAAAAGATTATGGTACATTTGATATTAATATTGAAGACGGAACAATAAACTATCCAGAAAATGGCGAAGCTGATAAGAAAGATTAGTATAGGTAAAGACTATAAAAACGACGCTATGCACTATGCTGTTGGTCAAGAAGTTTATGGTGGTCATACTATTTGTGATATATTAGAAGAAGAAGATAAGTATTCTATTTATATTAGAAAAAACAAAGACGTACTACCTTGGAAAGACTTTAATAAAAACATGGCTGTATCTGTAGAATATAATCTAGAGTACTAATGAAAAGTGTTTACAACTACGTTGTAAAACCAAAAGGAGGTAGATATAATAATAGTAAAAAAGTTGGTGATAAAGATTTAATACTTAATACTGAAATATTTAATCATCAATACATTAATCGACAAGCAACGATTATATCTACACCTATTATTGGTAGTACAGATATTCAGGTGGGTGATGATGTTATAGTACATCATAATGTTTTTCGTAGATGGCATAATCAACATGGCGAAGAAAAAAATAGTAGAAGTTATTTTAACGAAGATACTTACATAATATCACAAGATCAAATATTTTTATACAAAACATTTTGGCAGTGGAAAACAATACCTGGTTTTTGCTGGGTAAAACCTATAAAAAACTTTAACAAATTTGATATTGATCAAGAACAACCGTTAATGGGTATTATAGAATATGCTGATAAAGGTTTTAATAAAGGTGATTTAGTTGGCTTTACACCTAATAGTGAATATGAGTTCGTAATAAACGGACAAAAATTATATAGAGTTTTATCTAAATTTATTACAATTAAATATGAATATCAAGGAAACGAAGAAACTTATAATCCAAGCTGGGCACAAGGCAGTTGAAGAACTTATCAATGTAGCTAGAGAAAAAATTATTACTAATACAGAAGATGATGTTTCTGCTGATAGACTAAAAAATGCCGCAGCTACTAAAAAACTAGCTATATTTGACGCGTTTGAAATACTTAACAGAATACAAGAAGAAGAAAACTTGCTTGAGGGCAAAGCACCTGAAGAGAGAAAGGAAAAAGTCTTTAAAGGATTCGCAGAAGGTAGATCTAAGTAATGTACGAGCAAAGTTTAGTTAAGGTTATAGAGCCTGTAAAAAAAACTACAATTAGTAGACTTAATAAATCTAAAAAATGGAAATATGGATATAATAAAGAACACGATATTATCGTTATATCAAAAACTGGTAGAATCGGTGAAATACTTGAGATACAAAATCTGCGTATTGCGTTGCCAAAACGACCAGTGCAACTGCAAGCACACAAGCTAAACAAGTGGGTAAAACAAGAACAGCCAAAAGAATTATCAAGGCTTAAAAATATATTTGACTGGAGAGCATATCCAGAAGAACAAAAAGACAAATGGTTTGATTATATAGACGAAGAGTTTAAACGTAGAGAAGAAGGCTTTTGGTTTGTAAATAATAATAAGCCAACATACATAACAGGTACTCACTATATGTACTTACAATGGAGTAAAATAGATGTAGGTGCGCCAGACTTTAGAGAAGCTAATAGATTATTTTATATATTCTGGGAAGCTTGTAAAGCAGACAAACGATGTTATGGTATGTGCTATCTTAAAAATCGTCGTAGTGGTTTTAGCTTTATGTCATCTGCTGAAACAGTTAATTTAGCTACATTGGCGAGTGATAGTAGATTTGGTATATTATCTAAAACAGGTGCTGATGCTAAAAAAATGTTTACAGATAAAGTAGTACCAATTAGTATTAACTACCCGTTTTTCTTTAAACCAATACAAGATGGTATGGACAGGCCAAAATCAGAGCTTGCATATAGAGTACCAGCTAGTAAGTTTACAAGAAAAAAGATAACAGCTAACGAACAAGTTGAACACTTAGAAGGTTTAGATACAACTATCGACTGGAAAAACACAGGAGATAATAGTTATGATGGTGAAAAGTTAAACTTGCTAGTACACGATGAAAGCGGTAAGTGGGAAAGACCTGATAACATATTAAATAACTGGCGAGTAACAAAAACATGTTTACGATTAGGTAGTAGAATAGTTGGTAAATGTATGATGGGCTCGACTTCAAACTCATTAGATAAAGGTGGAGACAATTTTAAAAAACTATATAACGCATCAGATGTCACTAAGCGAAATAGAAATGGCCAGACAAAGTCTGGTTTATACTCTTTGTTTATCCCAATGGAATGGAACTACGAAGGATTTATTGATGAGTACGGAATTCCAGTATTTACTACACCTGACACAGATGTCTTCGCCCCAGACGGTGAACTAATAGATGTAGGTGTAATTGATAACTGGCAAAATGAAGCTGATGGTTTAAAAGATGATCAAGATGCTTTAAATGAATTTTATCGACAGTTTCCACGTACTGAAGAACACGCGTTTAGAGACGAAACAAAAAATAGTATATTTAACTTAGTAAAAATATACGAACAAATAGATTACAATGAAGAACTAAGTAGTAGTTTAGGTGTAACACAAGGTAACTTTGCCTGGGTTAATGGTGTTAAAGATACTAGCGTTATATTTTACCCAGATCCAAAAGGTAGATTTAAAGTTAGCTGGACACCTAAACAACAACTACAAAATAGAGTGGTAATTAAAAACGGTGTTAAATATCCTGGTAATGAACACATGGGTGCTTTTGGTTGTGACTCATATGATATATCCGGGACCGTAGATGGTGAAGGTTCAAAAGGAGCACTTCACGGACTAACTAAGTTCAGTATGGAGGACGCTCCTGCTAATAGCTTCTTTTTAGAATACTTATCAAGACCACCTACGGCTGAAATATTTTTTGAAGACGTATTAATGGCATTAGTATTTTACGGCATGCCAATACTAGCAGAAAATAATAAACCAAGATTGTTATACTATTTAAGGCGTAGAGGCTACAGAGGTTTTAGTATGAATAGGCCAGATAAAATTTGGAACAAGTTATCTGTTGCTGAAAAAGAAATAGGTGGTATACCAAACTCTAGTGAAGACATAAAACAAGCTCATGCAGCAGCTATTGAAATGTACATACAAGATCACGTAGGTATGAAACAAGATGGAAGCTATGGAGATCTTTATTTTAATAAATTGTTAAATGATTGGGCTAAGTTTGACATAAATAAAAGAACAAAGTTTGATGCTACGATAAGTAGTGGATTAGCTATAATGGCTTGCAATAGACATTTGTATGCGCCAAACGTTAAAATTGAAAAACCAAAATTAAATATACATATTTCTAAGTATTCTAATAATGGAAATATGTCTCAAATAATCAAAGAATAAATATGGGATATTCTAATAAAAGTTATTTTCCTAGTCAAGTTGTAAGTGATGCTGAAAAGTTAAGTTATGACTATGGTTTAAAAGTCGCTAAAGCTATAGAAGCAGAGTGGTTTAATAATGATAGAAACTTAAATAGATATATGAATAGTCGTAATGACTTTCATAGACTAAGATTATACGCAAGAGGTGAGCAGTCAATACAAAAATATAAAGATGAATTATCTATTAATGGTGATTTGTCTTATTTAAATTTAGACTGGACGCCTGTTCCTATTATACCTAAGTTTGTAGATATAGTTGTAAATGGTATAGCTGAAAGAACTTATGACGTAACAGCTTTTTCTCAAGATCAATACGGAGCGTATCAAAGAACAGCTTATATGGAGTCTTTGTTAAAAGACATGAATACTAGAAACTTTAATGATTCTGCAAAAGAAAAGTTTGGTGTTGATTTATATGAAAACGATCCTTCTAAATTACCTGAGTCAGAAGAAGAGTTGGCATTACACATGCAGTTATCTTATAAGCAAGCTATCGAATTAGCTCAAGAACAAGGTATTAACATGTTGTTGGAAGGTAGTAACTATGAATTAATTAAAAAACGTTTTTATTATGATTTAACAGTTCTAGGTATTGGTGCTGTTAAAACTAGTTTTAATACTTCAGAAGGTGCTATTGTTGAGTATGTAGATCCAGCAAACCTTGTTTATTCGTATACAGATTCACCTTATTTTGAAGATATATATTATGTTGGTGAAGTAAAACATATACCTGTAAATGAACTAGCAAAAGAGTTTCCTTTTTTAGAGCACGAAGATCTTGATGAGATAATGAAAAATAAATCTTTTTACAGATCTAATTATAATAATAATTATACTAGAGACAAAGAAGATACTAACACAATACAAGTTTTATATTTTAATTATAAAACTTATATGAACGAAGTTTATAAAGTTAAAGAAACTGGTACTGGTGCTGATAAAATAATTGAAAAAGACGATCAATTTAATCCACCTGAAAATAAAGAAGGTCAATACGCTAAATTACAAAGATCTATAGAGGTTTTATATGATGGCGCTATAATACTAGGTACTAATAAACTTTTAAAATGGGAAATGGCAAGAAATATGCTTCGCCCTAAAAGTGATTATACTAAAGTAAAAATGAATTATAGTATAGTAGCTCCGCGTATGTACGAGGGTAAAATAGAATCTTTAGTTGGTAGAATAACTGGTTTTGCTGATATGATACAGCTTACTCATTTAAAGCTACAGCAAGTAATGTCGCGTATGGTGCCAGATGGTGTTTATTTAGACGCTGATGGTTTAGCTGAAATAGATTTAGGTAACGGTACAAATTATAATCCACAAGAAGCTTTAAACATGTTCTTCCAAACAGGTAGTGTTATTGGTAGATCATTCACACAAGATGGTGATTTAAATCCTGGCAAAGTACCAATACAAGAAATAACTAGTGGTAGTGGTGGTAATAAAATGCAAGCTCTTATAGCTAATTATAATTATTATTTACAAATGATTAGAGATACTACCGGGCTTAACGAAGCTAGAGATGGTAGTATGCCAGATAAAAACGCTTTAGTTGGTGTGCAAAAATTAGCTGCTGCTAATAGTAATACAGCAACAAGACATATACTGCAAGCTGGTTTATTTTTAACGGCTGAAACAGCAGAGTGTTTGTCTCTTAGAATTTCTGATATATTAGAATATTCACCAACAGCAGACGCTTTTGTTCAAGCCATAGGCGTTCATAATGTTGCCACGTTAGAAGAAATATCTAGTTTATACTTATATGATTTTGGTATATTTATACAATTACAACCAGATGAAGAAGAAAAAATGTTATTAGAAAACAATATACAACAAGCTTTATCAAAACAAAGTATCGAGTTAGAAGATGCTATCGATGTTAGAGAAATAAACAATGTAAAACTAGCAAACAAAATATTAAAACTACGTAGAAAGAAAAAACAAGAACGAGACAGGCAAATGCAGTTAGAAAATATACAAGCGCAAACACAATCTAACACACAAGCCGCTCAAGCTAAAGCTCAGCTTGATGTTCAAAAAAGTAAAATAATTTCTGAAAACGAAGTTATGCTAGAGCAAGCAAGAGCGCAAATGGAAGCTCAAAAAATGGAACAAGAAGTAGCTTATAAAAAAGAGTTAATGGCTTTAGAATTTGACTATAGCATGCAGTTAAAAAACATGGAAACTAGAGCAAAAGAGTCTGCAGAAAAAGAAAAAGAAGATCGTAAAGATGAAAGAACTAGGATTCAAGCAACGCAACAAAGCGAAATGATTGATCAAAGAAAAGCTGATAAACCACCTAAAAACTTTGAGTCTACAGGTAATGATATGATAGGTGGGGGTTTTGATTTAGGTGCTTTTGATCCTAGTTAAAATTATTAATTATTATTATATTATATTATGGAAGAAAAAAATGAAAACGTAGTTGAAGAAACTACACAAAACAACGTTACTAAAGTTAAAGTTGAAGAGCCAAAACAAGACGATAACGTTATAAAAGTAAATTTAGATAAACCAATTAAACCAGAAGAAAATGAAACTAAAGAAGATAACGCTGACGACAGCGGAGTGGTTGCAGAGTCTGAAAGTACCGAGCCCACACAAGAACAAAAAGAAATACAACCGGAAGCTGAAGCACAAGAAGAAACAGCAGTATTAGAAGAAATAACCGAAGATTCAACTGAAGAAGAAGTAGCAGAAGTAGAAGAAAAAGTTGAAGAAGCTGTTGCTGAGGCAGAAGCTACAGGTAAACCATTACCAGAAAATATACAGAAGTTAGTTGATTTTATGGAAGAAACTGGTGGTGATATACAAGATTATGTAAGACTTAATCAAGACTATAGTAAATTAAGTGATACAGAAGTTGTGTATGAATATTATAAAAAAACAAAACCTCATTTATCTAGCGAAGAAATAAATTTTTTAATAGAAGATTCTTTTTCTTACGACGAAGAAATTGAAGAGGAAAAAAATATAAAAAGAAAAAAACTAGCGTTTAAAGAGCAAGTTGCCAGCGCTAGAAGCCACCTGGACGGGCAAAAGTCCAAATACTATGAAGAAATCAAAGCTGGTTCAAAGCTTACGCCTGAACAACAAAAAGCTTGGGATTTTTTTAATAGATACAACAAAGAGTCGGAAGAAAATAAAAAAATAGCAAAAACACAATCTGAAGTTTTTAAATTAAAAACAAATAAAGTTTTTAACGATAAGTTCAAAGGTTTTGAATATAACGTCGGTGATAAAAAATTTAGATTTAATGTAAACAATGTTGAAGAAGTTAAGACAACACAAAGCGATATAAGCAATTTTACTAAAAAGTTTTTAGATAAAAACGCTACATTATCAGATGCTAAAGGTTATCATAAATCACTTTTTACAGCTATGAATGCTGATGCTATTGCAAAACACTTTTACGAACAAGGTAAAGCTGATGCTATGAAGGCAAGCGTTGCTAAAGCTAAAAATATTGATATGAACCCAAGACAAGCTCATGGAGAAGTTAATATTGGAGGTATGAAAGTAAAAGTATTAGGTGATAATTCTTCTGATTTTAAGTTTAAAATTAAAAATAACAAATAACAATTTAAAAAATATTAATTATGGCAATTTCAAATCCTGGTGGTTTGTTAAACAGCGTGCCTGCTCAAAGACAGCAAACGCTAGCAACAAACTATCTAGACTTTACCGGTGGTGCAAACGACTGGGCACAACAATACCTGCCAGACTTGATGGAAAAAGAAGCTGAGGTTTTTGGACCTCGTACAATTTCTGGTTTCCTTGCTCAAGTTGGTGCAGAAGAAGCGATGACTTCTGATCAAGTAGTTTGGTCTGAACAAGGTCGTTTACATTTATCTTACAAAGCTGAGATAAAATCAAGTACAACTATTCAAATACAATCCGATATTGACGGCAACAACGAAGATACTACTAATGGTATATCTGGATCTGGTGCTTCAAGAGCACTTCACGGAATTAGAGTTAACGATACTATTATCGTTGCTACTGCTTCTGGTGTTGCTAAATGTATGGTTACAGCTCAAGATGGTTCTGACTTAGACCTTTTAACTGTTGCTCCTTATGATGCAGCAAACTTATCAGGTACTGCTGGTTCTTCTTCAGCTGCTTTAGCTTGTACTGTATTAGTTTATGGTTCTGAGTTTGGTAAAGGTGATAACTATAACACTACTGCTGCTTCTCCAGCTGCTAGTGATTCAAGAGGAGCTAATGAGCCTCAGTTCAAATCTTTTACTAATAAGCCAATTATAATGAAAGATTACTACGAAGTATCAGGATCTGATGCGTCTAGAATTGGTTGGGTAGAAGTTTCTGCTGAAAACGGGCAAAGTGGTTACTTATGGTACTTAAAAGCTGAGGCTGATACAAGAGCTAGATTTACTGACTATATTGAAATGGCAATGTTAGAAAGTGAACTTAACGCTGCTACTTCTACGTTAGATGGTAATAGTTTAATTCTTGGATCAACAACTGGCGCTGGAAACGTAGGTACTGAAGGTTTATTCGCTGCTATAGAATCAAGAGGTAATATTACTACTGGTG
>LULW01000231.1_pt2 | contig 14546 bp, 14 predicted proteins | sample 729531 | NCBI WGS metagenome assembly LULW01 (sample SAMN03860279, study PRJNA289734) | marine metagenome | biome: seawater column; feature: ocean; material: water; isolation source: Red Sea water column Station 108 - depth 10m | place: Saudi Arabia: Red Sea | collected 2011-10-15 | depth 10 m | reverse complement strand
ATCTTTCCACGATCAAGAATGGATATATTTTTGCAAAGCCTTTCTGCTTCTTCTAGATAATGAGTTGTAAGGATTATAGTTGTTCCTTTTTTATTTATTTCTATTAAAAACTCCCACAAGGATCTCCTTAATTCTGTATCAACACCCGCAGTTGGTTCATCTAATATAAGAAGATCAGGATTATTGACCAAAGCTTTTGCGACCATTAATCTTCGTTTCATTCCTCCAGACAAATTCCGTCCTTGTTCATTCCTTTTGTCCCATAGATCTAATCTTTTGAGATAAAACTCACAATTATTTTTAATTTCTGAAAATGGCATGCCGAAAAAACCTGCTTGGTGAAGTAAAATATTGTGTACTGTTTCAAATTGATTAAAGTTTACTTCCTGACCAACGATTCCAATTCTTTTTTTCGCTTCAGAATGATGAGTATCTATATCTAAACCTAAAATATTTACTTTTCCGGAAGATTTATTCACCAATGAGCTAATAATACCTATCATGGTAGATTTACCCGCTCCATTTGGACCTAATAAAGCATAAAAGTCACCTTGTTCGACTTCAAAACTTATATCGTCTAAAGCTACTAAATTATTATCGTAAATCTTTGTAAGATTTTTGATTTGTAATGCTTTCAAATTATTTTTTTGATAGAAAAGACATGCCGTCTTCTAAACCTTTTAAAGTCAAAGGGAACATATTGTCATCAATAAGATGTCTTGAAATTTCAATTGAAGATGAGTAATCCCAATGCTCTTCTGGAACTGGGTTTAGCCAAATTAATTTATCGTAAGTGGTCATGATTTTTTTCATCCAAACAGACCCAGCTTCTTCATTCCAATGTTCAATACTGCCGCCAGGATTAGTTATTTCATATGGAGCCATAGTTGCATCACCTACAAATATTATTTTGTAATCTGAAGCATATTTATGTATTACGTCCTCAGTTTTAATTCTTTCATTGTGTCTTCTTCTATTGTCTTTCCATACAGTCTCATAAATAAAATTATGAAAATAAAAGTACTCTAAATTTTTAAATTCTGTTTTGCATGCAGAAAATAATTCTTCACAAATTTTAATATGAGGGTCCATTGATCCACCGACATCAAAGAAAACAAGAACTTTTACTGCATTGGTTTTTTCTGGAACCATTTTTATATCTAATAAACCAGCATTTTTAGCAGTACTTTTGATCGTGTCATCTAAATCAAGCTCTTCATCATTAGATTGTCTAATGAATTTTCTCAATCTTCTAAGTGCGACTTTTATATTTCTGGTACCTAACTCAACTGAATCGTCTAAATTTTTAAAATCTCTTTGTTGCCAGACTTTTACAGCTTTATTTTGTTTTCCTTCTCCATCAACTCTAATGCCTTCGGGATGAGAACCAGCATTACCGAAAGGCGATGTACCGCCTGTACCAACCCACTTATCTCCTTTTTGATGTTTTCCTTTTTGCTCTTCTAATCTTTTTTTGAATTCTGAAAGAAGCTTCTCAAGGCCACCCATTGTTTCAATTTTTTTAAGCTCATCTTCTGTCAAAAACTTCTCAAATTCTTTCCTTAACCACTCTTCTGGAACCAAAGCCTGGAGAACATCGTCTAAAGTTTCAAGGCCTTTAAAGTAAATATCAAAGGCTCTGTCAAACTTATCGTAATGTTTTTCATCTTTTACAAGAACGGATCTTGATAAATAGTAAAAATCATTAATATCAGCAAAAATTACCTGTTTCTCCAGACCAGATATTAAATCTAGAAGTTCTCTCAGGGTACACGGTACGCCGACTTCTTTTAGAGTTTTAAAAAGATTTATTAACATTCAATTAATTTTGGTTATTGCCTTCTCTCCTGGTCATAAAAGCCAATCTTTCAAGCAATTGAACATCTTGTTCATTTTTAACCAATGCTCCATATAAAGGTGGAATAGCTTTTGATGGATCTCTATTCTTTAAGATTTCATCAGGTAAATCATCTGCCATCAAAAGTTTTAACCAATCAACCAACTCAGAAGTGGAAGGTTTCTTTTTTAAACCAGGGACTTTCCTGACATCGAAGAAGATATCCAATGCTTCTTTTACAAGTTTTTCTTTTACTTTTGGGTGATGCACTTTAATGATTTCTTTCATTGTTTCTCTGTCTGGGAAAGATATGTAATGAAAAAAACATCTTCTTAAGAATGCATCAGGAAGTTCTTTTTCATTGTTACTTGAAATGATCACTATTGGTCTTGTTGTAGCTTTTACAGTTTCTTTAGTCTCGTAAACATAGAATTCCATTCTGTCTAATTCTTGTAAAAGATCATTTGGAAATTCAATATCAGCTTTATCTATTTCATCAATAAGAAGGACCGCTTGTTTTTCCGAAGTAAATGCCTCCCAGAGTTTTCCTTTTTGAATATAATTTGAAATGTCTTTTACCCTTTCGTCACCTAATTGAGAATCTCTCAATCTTGTAACGGCATCGTATTCATATAATCCTTGTTGGGCTTTGGTTGTAGATTTAATGTGCCATTCAATCAATGGAAGGTCTAAAGATTTAGCAACTTCTAATGCAAGCATTGTTTTTCCTGTTCCTGGCTCTCCTTTTATCAATAATGGTCTTTCAAGAGCTATTGCTGCATTCACTGAAAGGCTTAGATCGTCTGTAGCTATGTATGATTTTGTACCTGTAAATTTCATTTATTTTCCTAATTTGAGTATTTTTTAAAAATCTATAATAACAATATTTTAAGTATTATTTCTTAATTCTTAATTTTGCTAATTGTTTTGATTGGCCTACTAAGTTACCTTTAGAATCCCAGATTTCCCTATCTTCTTCAATATAGTTATTGGTTATAAATTCAGTTTTAGCAATAACTTTTAAAGGGCCAGGTTCAGGTATGTTTCTAATGTGAGATGTTAACGTAAGTGTTGGAACCCATCCTACAGTGCCCAATTTGTTATAAATAGGCGGAGTTGTTGCATCTAAAAATAAAATGAGTCCAAAAAGATTTACTGGTCCGCCATCTTTCCACCCCATATACAACTTTAAGGTAGCTTGATTTTCTTCCTTAGGATTTTCCCACCATATAGAATCTGAGCAATATTTTTTTTCTAGATTTTTATCCAGTTTAGGACTGAAACCTTCTTTGTAGGGAACTTGCGTACATGTTTCATAATCTTCGAAATTAGGTTCACTTCTTAAATTTTCTTTTAAGCCTTTCATCTTTGAAAAATCTGTAAAAGTTACGGTGGTAAAAATCTTTAAATTTCCTTTTTGACTCAGCGAAACATGTGCAGTTGAAGTACTTTTAGTAGATGCTATTTTTGATACTTCGATGTCTGCAGGTCCGAACTCAACTCTATCTATATAGTTTGCTGATAGTACCAAAGGATCTTTATGATCAAGGTACTCTGAACAAGCCTTTGCAAGCAAAGACATTGAATATCCACCATTGGCAGTTTGCCCTATACTCCAGTTATCTGAAATATTTGCTGTAAAATTACCACTTGAGGTTTCAGTTACTTTTATAGCATCTTCAAAGTTTTTAGAAATACTCATATGTAGTTTTAATCATAAATTTAAATGAAAACTAATTCTTATTTTGACATAGGAGCCAACTTAACTCATGAATCTTTTGATAAAGATTTAATAACAGTTATTGAAGAAGCTAAACAAAATAACGTAAAAAAAATTTGTATAACAAGTACTTCAATAGAAGATACAAGGGTTTCTTTAAAATTATTAGAGAATGACCAAAATTTCTTCATAACTACTTGTGGTATTCATCCTCATTACGCAGACACATTTGAAGAGTCTAATATTCGAGAGATAATAGAATTAAGTGAACACCCTTCTGTAAAAGCTATTGGGGAGACAGGATTAGATTTTAATAGAAACTACTCGAAGAAAGATAATCAAATATTATGTTTTAAGTCACAAATTGAAGTAGCTCAAGATCTAAATCTGCCTCTTTTCTTACATCAACGAGATGCGCACAAAGATTTTATGAATTGTTTTAGTAACATAGATCTCAAAGTAAATGCTGTAGTTCATTGTTTTACAGGGGAAAAAGAAGAATTTTATGAATATCTCGATAAAGGTTTTTGGATAGGATTTACCGGTTGGATTTGTGATCCAGTAAGGGGAAAACATATGATTGATTTAATAGCTAATATGCCTCTAGAAAGAATCATGATAGAAACGGATTCACCTTATTTACTTCCTAAAAATCTTAAAATTAAGGGTAGAAGAAACGAGCCAAAGTTTATTGTTGAAGTTGCAAAGAAAATAGCTAAATTACAAAATAAAGATTTAGAGGAAATCACTCAAATATTTTTTGAAAACAGTCAAAAATTCTTCAATCTTTAAGCTTCGGAAATAATTTTTTGAGAAGTTAATTCAGTAAATTTTTCCTCTAACCCAAGAGAAATCATGATTTCTTTGGTATGAGTCCCTACTTTAACTGGAGGATGACTTACTTCACTTTCAGAATAAGAAAACTTTGGTGCTGGAGAAGGTTGGGTTACATTATCCAACTCAAAGAAAGATTTTCTTTCAATATTATGCTCATGATTTATAGCTTCATTCATTGAAAGAACAGGAGCAAAACAAATATCAGTCCCTTCCATTATTTGACACCATTCATCACGAGTTTTTTCTTTAAATCTGGTTTCTAAATTTTCTCTTAAAGCTGGCCATGAATTTTTATCCATTTGGTTATCAAAAATATCTTCATCAATATTCATTTTTTCTCTCAATAATGAATAAAATTGTGGCTCTATTGAACCTATAGAAACAAACTTTCCATCTTTACATTCATAACAGCCGTAAAAATGTGCAGCACCATCAAGTAAGTTAGAATCTCTTGTATCGGTCCAAATACCTGAATTCAACATTCCATACATCATGCTCATTAATAAAGCCGATCCTTCAGTCATAGCTGCGTCAATAACTTGTCCTTTTCCTTCTTTGTTTACAGTGTTTAAAGCTGCACATACCCCAAGAGCAAGTAACATACCTCCTCCTCCGAAGTCACCAATTAAATTTAATGGAGGTGGTGGTGGAGTATCTTTCTTACCAATTGCCCCAAGAACGCCACTTAAAGCAATGTAATTTATATCGTGTCCTGCGGCATTGGCTAGTGGTCCATTTTGGCCCCATCCAGTCATCCTCCCGAAAATTAACCTAGGATTAATATTTAGAAGTTCGTCTGGTCCAAGATTGTTCTTCTCCATGACTCCAGGTCTAAATCCTTCAATCAAAACATCTGCAGACTCAACTAATTTTTTAATTATGTCTTGTCCCTCTGGTTTTCTAATATCTACTGCTATTGATTTTTTTCCTCTGGAAGCAATATCCGCACTAGAACCTCTTCCAGCAGCCGTAATTCTTTCAACAGAAATTACTTCTGCTCCCATATCAGCCAAAATCATTCCGCAAAATGGTGCTGGACCAATTCCAGCCATTTCAATAACTTTTATATCTTTAAGTGGACCCATTTATATTTCTCCCAAAAGGTTTTAAATGCCTGATTAAAACAGGTAATAACATTAATGCTGCTAATATCGCTACGATCATAGAAAATGAAGTGAATATCCCAAAAAATACACTGGGATTAAAGTTAGAGCTAACTAAGATCATAAAGCCCAATACTATAGTGAGAGAAGTGTAAAACATTGCTCTACCAATTGTCGCATGACTATTTTTTATAGCTAAATCATAATTTTTTTGAAGTTCGTATTCTTTTAAAAATCTATGAACGTAATGAATGGTATTATCTACTCCGATCCCAATACTGATTGCTGCAACAGTTACAGTCATAATATCAAGTGGAATGCCAGACCAGCCTATTATTCCAAGAACACTTGCAGCAGATAATAAGTTAGGAATCATGGCTATTAGAGCCATATAGAAAGACCTAAATAAAATAATAAACATTATAAAAATTGCACTGAATACAATTGTTAGACTTCCAATTAAGGATTGGAATAAACTCTGAAGAAGGTTGTTATAAATTACAGAGATACCGGATAAATAAAATTGTTCTTCACCGAGCTCATAATTTTGAATCAAATCATTTTTAACTTCCTCGATAAGATTTTTTCTATTTAGTCCATCCATAGATTCAATAACTCTTGCAGATAATCTGACTTGATTATCGTCTTCTGATATATACGAACTAAGAAGTTGATTATTAATATCTTCAGGTAGAACTTTTCTAAGTAACGCGAGTTCAAGATCATCTAAGGTTTCTCCCTTAGCTATTTCAGCTAATTTTATTGCGCTGGAAACAGAAAGAACTTTTCCAATTTCAGGTCTCCCTTCTAAATAATCATGGATTTCTTCTAGATAAGATAAATTTTGGGAATTGAACCAGTAACCATACTCTTCAGTCTCTATTCCAAAGTCATCAAAGTCCTCTTCAAACTCTTCATTAATTTCTAAATCGCTTTCTGGAGCAGAAATAATTATGTCCAAAGGTGCAGTACCGCCTAGCTTTTTATCAATCAATGAAAGTCCTTGATAGATTTCAGTTGTAGGTTTGAAATAGTCAATAAACTTATTTTCTACACTTAGCTTATTAATACCGACTAGTGCAAAAACGAAACCTAGCAAGGATGTTAATAAAATGACATTTTTAAATCTAACTACCAAAGAATTTATCCAAGTTGTAAACCCAGAAGAATAATCAACTTTAGTATCTTTAACATTTTTTTTCATTAATGAAGCAAGAGAACCAAAGAATATAAAAGATACTGTGAAAGCAATAAAAATACTCAATACCATTAATAATCCAAAATCAATTATTGGTCTTATGTCGCTGATTATTAATGATGCAAAAGCGACCATTGTTGTAAGAGCTGTATAAAGACAAGGAAGAAACATTTGTGAAAGAGTTTTTTTAAGAGCTTCATTATGGGAAAGTTCGCTAAATCTAGAAGTAATTTCTCTATACCTGACAACCAAATGAACTGTGAGAGAAATTCCAATTATCATTAATAAAGCAATGAAATTAGCTGAAACCACAGTCACTTTCCAGCCCATCCAGCTTATGAGTCCAGTAGTAAAAAGTGCCGATAGACCAGCAGAAATCAATGGAATGACAACCCATCTAAATTGCCTAAAAATAAGAGAGAGAATCAAGACAAACATAAAAAATACAGCTATTCCAAAGGTAAGTAAGTCTTGTTGAATCATTTTTATAGTATCGTGGGCAATCATCGCTCCGCCACCTAAAAAAATTTCTCCTTCATCTTTATAGTTATTTGTAATACCTCTTACTTCATTTATAAGAATTGCCTCATTAGATAGATTGATTTTTTTTTGTTTATCTATTCTTAAATCAAGAATTTCTAAATTATTATTGAAAGTTTCCACATCTATAGAATTCTTTTGATCCAACAAATCGTATCTTTCAGAAATTAATTTTTGATACTCTTTGTTTTGCTCTAAAGACATTTGAAATGCAATGGTTTTCAAATCTTCACTGATTAATAACCCTCTATAAACCTCATTGGTTTCAAATTCATATTTTGCTTTATCTAAATTTACATTTTCAGTTGACAAAGTAATGACATTTTCAGCGAGCTCACTTATAGATTGTTCTGAATATTTAAGGAGAGGTACATCAAATAAACTTAAAACGTTTTTGATGCCATTAACTTTCTTAAGATCCTCGACAAGATTTTTTAAAAGAGAGACTGTTTCAATCGTGAAAATATCTTTATTGGGTGTAAAAGCAATGACGAGAAAGTCGGAAGAACCATATTTTCTTGAATTTTCTCGATACGTTTTTAAATCAGGATCATTATCTAGTAGCAAGGTATCTGATGATGCATCTAATTGAAACTTAGGAAGTCCTAAAAGACTTATTAAAGACAATACAATTAGGAAAAAGATAAAAAGTTTTGACTTATCTACTAAAAAATTAAAAAAAATATTCATGATTTTTTCATATCAAATTGCTTTTGACGTTCTGCATATCTAGTTCTATCTGACTCGGATTTTTCAAAAAAACAATTATGGCAAGAAATACCTTTTTTATATTCCCTTCTTTTTAAATCTTCCTCAGAGAGAGGTCTTCTGCAAGCATAACATTGTCTAAAATCTCCAGGCACAAGATCCTTTGTTACAGTAACTCTTTCATCAAAAACAAAACAATCTCCTTGCCAAGATGATTTATCCTTGGATTCTGATAGAAAATTTAATATTCCACCTTGAAGTTGATAAATATTAGTCAAGCCTTCTTCTTCAAATGAATGTAATGACTTTTCACAACGAATCCCGCCAGTACAAAAAATTCCAATATTTTTATCCTTTAATTTCTTTTTATTTTTTTTTAAAAAATATTTAAATTCTCTAAAATTTTTTGTGTCTGGAGAAATAGAGTTTCTGAAAGTTCCTACCTTATTTTCATAGTCATTTCTTACGTCAATGACAATGTTCTTGGAATCTTGAATAAAGTTGTGCCATTCCGATGGAGTAAGGTACTTTCCCTTATTATTATAGGATTTACCATTAGTACCCGATGGCACAAGCTCTTTTCTAGTTTTAATTTTTAATCTTTTAAAAGGCGATTTATTGGAATAGGAAAATCAAAACACTACCTCACCAACTAAATTGTTTAAATATAAATTTAGATCTTCTAAAGCTTTATCTTTATTAGAAGAAATAGTGGCATTTATTCCCTCTGGAGTAAGAATAATAGTCCCTTTTATATGTCTTTTAATGCAATGATCTCTTAAACCATCTTCTAATTCCTGGTATTTAGGAAATTCAAAACATTTATAAAAAGTTCCTATCTTGAACACGAGATATTCTAAAGTTAACTGGATCCACCCAAACAGTCAGGGGAATCCGAGCTAGATTGGTTGTTGCTCTCCCATTCAGTTTTGGTGAAAGGATGGATTGCTATTGCGTGAATAAGTTTCATTTCATCGCTAAGTACTTTATAAATTAATTGGTGTCTTTGAACTGGTCTCAAATTCTCAAATTCATCAGATACAACCGTTACCTTGAAATGTGATTCAGCTCCATCTGGAACATTATGATTGGGGCTTTCGTTAATAACTTCTACAAAACGTGAGGATATTTCGGTTTTTAACTTTTCTTCTATTTTATCTTTGATCATTTTTGCTAAGAATTGTCTGCGTAGTTTAATTCATTTAGTTTCTCTTGATGACTTTCTTTGGTAGTAGTTACAAACGAGATAGTGAATAATGATATTGCCCATAAAATGACTGAAGCGGTTACTGCTGTAACTCCAAAAGTAAATAAAACTTCAGGATCGACCTTCCCCGGAACAGCATTTTCTGGCCATGCAGCAAAAGTCAAAATCATTCCTGCCGCAAAAGCTCCAGCTCCGCTCATACATTTTTGTGCGAATGATCTTGCTGCTAGAAGTGTTCCTTCCATTCTTCTTCCGGTTTTGATTTCAACTTCTTCCACTGTATCCCAAACCATTGAGTTTAGAGTTGTGAAAGAAATTACAGAAGTGGCAACTCCAATAAAATGAAAAACTAAAACTCCAGCAAGAACAATAGGAGATCCATTTTCTGGTAAGAAACCTAGAAGCCTTAGAACAATTATTCCATTTTCTACTGTTAAGGAAATTGCAAATAAGACTAATGCTCCATTTTTCTTACCAAACCTATTGGCTAAAAATGGAGAAACCACAATACCTACAAGAGGGGCTAAAAATAAGCTCAATCCAATTGTAAGTATATTGAGAGGAGTAAATTCCCAAAAAAAACTATAGTAATAAAGAGTTAAATTAGTGGCAATTCCACTTGCTACTCCCATCATAATCATAGCAATGAACAGAATTATATAGTTTCTGCTGACGGTCATAGTTTCATATAATTCTCTAAGAATTATCCCTAAAGTTTTTCTTTCGATTTCAGGAGCATGGAGATCTTTTATGTGTCTGTGAGTACCTGTAGCCGTTACTACAATTGCAATGAACATTATTGGACTACAAACAAGGCCGTAAGTTATCCAAGTATCAGCAACGAATCTTGCGTCTTGAGTACCTGTAAGAGTGCTGTAAACAACAAATATCCATAAAGAGTTCCAAACCGCTAATCCACCCCACCAGCCAAACCAATATCGATAGGATAAAAGAGAACTTCTTTCTACATAATCCTTAGAAAGTTCAGGTCCTAAAGCATTACTTGGAATTTCATAAATTGTTATTGCTGTTCTTATGAAAGCACCCACAATTAACAGGAACCAAAACAGCTCCATTTGACTCATATTTTCTGGAGGGTCCCAAATCAAAAAAAAGGAAACTGCAACGGGAATGGCTGAACCGTACATCCAAGGGTGTCTTCTTCCCCATTTAGATTGAGTTTTATCAGAGAAATATCCAATTAAAGGATCCGATATAGCATCAATCACAAGCATTAATAATATTGCTAATCCAGCAAGGTTTGGCGCCAATCCAAAAACTTGAACGTAAACAAATAATAAAAAATAATTAAAGGCATTATCTTTTATTCCATATGCTAAAGATCCAAACCCATAAAAGAATTTGGTAAGAAAAGGCAATTTTTCTCTCATTTAATCAATCTAATAAATTAAGAATTAAGTATTACACACATCTTTAGAAATTAATCTTGGAAGTATCAATTTTAATTTAACAATTATCGATAGTTTACATAAATTGGAGAAGACCATGCTCTTTCTTCAGACATCATTGTACAATTGTCTTCTCTAGAAGTTTTGTAACTTCCATAGCAAATGTTCACTTTTTTACAGTTGCCCAATTCATCAAAATCACATCTTAAGTTACCAGCATTTATTCTAAGAGACGGTTCCTCAATTGCTCGAACATAATAGACGGAATCCCTTTTATCTGATGAATAATCTTCATCAGAAAAACGAACTCGACAACCATTTCCTTCTTTAGGACAATCTATTGTTTTCCAAGGATCCATGATTAATTTATCAATATCTTCGTTGTTTGAATTCTGGGGAGTAATTTTTATTACTTCTATTCTGGTAATTACGTTCCTTACTTCAGAAGGGTTATAACATTCGTTTTTACACAAAGTTTTTATTTTTTCACTAGAAAGATTTCCTAACTTATAATCAGGACATCCTGGTTTTTGCTTAAAAGATCCCAAGGCTTTGACTTCAAAAACTGGGTTTTCTTTTTTTGAAGTTTCGGTTCCCATTGGAAGAGTTTCTGTTGTATCAATTAAATTGAACCAAAGCAAAATTCTTGGTCCACTGGTAGCATAGGTTTCCCTTCTTTTAAAACTATCCCAAATTCCCTCTCTTGATCTATTATCTACATGAACTGCAGCCAAGCCTCCTGTTGTAAAAAAAGACGACTGTCTGATTGGTTCCCATAATGAAAATGGATCTGGGATATCAAGTTCTTCTAAATTAACTTTTCTCGGTTGATCTGACTTTTCCTCTTGAAGAGTTAAGTTATCTTCAACAAATTTTAAAGCTGGACCATTTGCTTCGGTTGTAACCATTCGGTCAATTGGTTTATAGCCCGTTCCAGGTCTTGACCGGTGATTATCACTTGATGCAATAAAACCAAATTTAAATCTTTGTTCTATCCCATCTTCAGAATTTCTCAAAGCTAAAGCATATTGAGCTGAACCTCTAGGTCGATAATTGAAAGCAGGAACAAAACAATCTTTGCATTGTCCAGAATCTAACCATTCTTCTGGAGTAATACCTTTGACAGCAAACTTTCCAGATAATCCTCCTTCAATGTATAACTGTCTTGCTAAAGCAGCCCTTTTATCGCAAATAGCTTCGCTATTTTGATTTTCAAGACATCTTTCCTTGATAATTTCTCCAGCTTGCCAACAAGAAGGCAAGTAGTTCTCAGAAGGTTCTGGGCAAAACTGAACTTTGTTTTCTGAAAGACTAGCAGTCCATGGTCGATATTCTTCAGAATTCCCATGTCCTGACATGATTTCAAATGAAATTTGTTTTTCAGAATTATTGTGTTCATTAGACAATTGTTTATCCCAGCTAGATTCACTAGGCGTATAAAAACCCCAAGTATTTCCATGGGGTATGACAATGGAGTCGGATTCTATTTTGTCTAATGCTGTAAAAAGATCTTTAGGAGTTAATGCTGAAAAGTAACAAGAATTTTCAGGGCTATAAAAATCATCATCGCAATCTTCAGTTTTAACTATATGCTCACTAAATGTAATTAAATCTGCATATCTATTTCTATTTTTAAAATCAACCAGTGCCATAGAGAGCATGTTCGATCTCACAATCGGTAGTCTATCTGCGCTTCGCATTCCATCAGTAGCTACTCCACCTGAACCAATTGGCATCACTGGGACAGATTCTTCATCTGTTTCCAAAAACATGACATTTTTATGTCCATAGTGATTCTCTTTATCAGGATCAATTTGAGTCCATTCAAAACCTAAAAAAGATATCAAATCAGGAGTTTCGCTATTTTCATGGATTGCATTACATTGTCTTACTGCTTTTTTTGCTTCCATCCACTTTGTAGGAGTAGCAGCCTCCGCATGATCGGAAATTACCCAAAAATCCAATGCGGAACAGAATCTTGCGTAATCACATGCGTCTGATACAGGATGAGGACCTTCACCATTATTCAATGGGAGACTCCATAGAAAAGCATCAGAAGAATACGTTGAGTGAACATGAGTATCACCAAACAGAATTTGTTTGTTTGATGGATTATGTTCCAGTTGAGACTGAATCTTTTTTGTTAATAAATCCTTTGGATAAGTAGAATTAACATTGGGTTCAGCTTTTTCAAGAACTCCAAAAAAGCCAAAATAAAAAGCTAACAAATAAATACCTATGATTGCTGCTATCGCAAATATAGTTCCAAAAACCCAAAAAATAACTCTCAGAATTAAATTCAATGTTTTCTCCGATTCATTTCTTCTTCTGATTTTTTTATAAAATCTACTACGACGCTATCATTCTTTTGAAATGAAAATTCTTTAGCGTCTCTATTGAAAACTTGCCATGATGAAGTGTTTTGTTCATGAAACAATTTTACATCTTTGTTTTTAAAGAAAGGTATTAAGATCATTCCTGCCAAAAAACCTCCAATGTGTGCAAAATAAGCTGTTCCACCATCCATATCTATGGAACCTGGGATACTGAAAAATTGTAAGACAAGCCAAAAACCTAAAACCAAAAAAGCGGGTACTCTTATCATTTGAATGATTATGATAATAAAAACTAAACACTTAACATTAGCTTTTGGGTAAAGCATTAGATAAGCCCCCAAAACACCGGCTATTGCACCGCTTGCGCCAACCATAGGTATTTGAGATATAGGATCTACAAGCCCCTGACACAGTGCAGCAATTGTTCCACAAAGAAGATAAAAGATAATGAATTTTACTGTCCCCATAGAGTCTTCTACGTTGTCGCCAAAGATCCATAGATAAAGCATATTGCCAGCAATGTGGAAAAAACCTCCATGCAAAAACATAGAGGTATAAATAGTGAAAGACGAATAATTTGAAAAAAAATCAGCTGGAATGAAACCAAAATTATAAAAAATTGAAGGATTCATTTGACTTAAGTATTGAAGAATAAAAACAAAACTACAAAGTCCGATTAATAAATAAGTCACATAAGGAGTCGAAGAGCTTGGATTATCGTCAGATATTGGAAAAAACATTATTCGTAACCTAAATCTTTAACAGCTGACTCGTATTCGTCTCTCGTAATCGTATAGAAATAAATGAAAGTAAGTCCGCCAATATTTAAAATTGGACCAATGATACAAATAAAAAGAACTAAGTTATTTACTGGCTCTTTCATTTCTTGAATGGTTGCTTCCGTATTGCTAAAACCTAAAAATTGGAGGACAAAACCAAGAATGAATACGCCTAGGCCAGAAAATACTTTTTGAAACAATCCCGGGCCAGCAAGAAATAAACCTTCATCTCTTCTTCCGGTTTTTTTCTGAGAATCTTCAACTACGTCAAAAACCATTGAAATTAAGATTACCCAACCCATTACGGATAAAACGTCAGTGACACACTGATGAGAAATCATAATCCACCATAGTGCATTTGATCCATTGCTAGGGAAAGTTTGAGCTTCAAAAAGAGGATCTATCAATCTCAATACAAAAGGAATATACGAAATAAGTACTGTTGCTGATAAAGCAAAAAGTGCAATGTTCTTTTTTTCTCTACCCTGTGATATTACAACTGCAATAATTGCACCAATGATTGCAGAAACGCCTCCTGCCAAAGGAAATACCGAAATATCTGAAGGAGTCCATTCCCAAAAATAAATACTTATGTAATTGCCTACGCCGGTATTGAGGCCTAGAAATAACGCATATAGACAACCTCCAAAAAAAATCATAAGCCAAGACTTATTGGATAATGTTTCTATTACTTCTCTAAAGACTTGTTTTATATCAACATTTAAATTGTCAGAGACAACATGAAGATCGTTTATATGTTTATGAGTGCTTGAAGCCGCAACAAAGCCAAGTACTAAGGTAAGAAAGCCAGCAAAATATGCTAATTTTTCATATCCTTCAGGATTGAGATATGCTCTTGATCCCATATATCC
>LULW01001233.1_pt1 | contig 14577 bp, 14 predicted proteins | sample 729531 | NCBI WGS metagenome assembly LULW01 (sample SAMN03860279, study PRJNA289734) | marine metagenome | biome: seawater column; feature: ocean; material: water; isolation source: Red Sea water column Station 108 - depth 10m | place: Saudi Arabia: Red Sea | collected 2011-10-15 | depth 10 m | reverse complement strand
GAGATATCGCTTGACTTAGTCGATCACAATAACCATAGTCGCTTATGTAGCAGACTGACACAAAATCATTGCCTTTGCTTTTATTACTACTCCATTCTAGATATTTTCCTTTCCAAAAATTGACCTGATTATGGAGCAAAGGCCCATGACCAACAGCTATTGTTTTTAATTCAGGTAGCTTATCTATTCTTTTAATTGCCTGCATAACGCTTCTAGCGTTTGGACCCATAAGGCAATCGTAATAAAAACGGAAATCATCGTATATTTCTTTTTGATCAGTGTCAAAAAATTCGTCAGAACAATAATGGAGTCCAAATGCATCGCATGTATAGAGAACATTTGTGCTGTGATCATATGAAAATATGGTATCTGGCCAATGTAAATTTGGTGCACTTATAAATTCAATATTATGTTCTAAACCACTATTAGGATTAGTTCCGAGATTTAAAAACTCTCCACTCTTAACCTCTAGACGTTTAAAGGGAATATGTATTTGGTCTTCAATAAATTTAAGTGCTAATTTTGATCCAACTACTGTGATATTTTGGTTTAATTCTAAAAGATTACCTATTAAACCAGAATGATCAGGTTCTGTATGGCTAGTAATTAGATAATCAACTTCTTGCGGATTTACCTTTTTCAGTAATTCTTCAAACCATAATTCTTCGAACTTTGCGTGACTAGTATCAATAATTGCTAGTTTCTCGCCTTTAATAATAAAACTATTGTAAGTAGTTCCATTTCTTAAACCAAATTCAATATCAAATCTACTGCGATCCCAATCCAAAGATCTTATGGCACAAGAATCATCAGCAAAGTTTTGAGATTGAACCGTCAACTTGTTATTAGTTTGTGCCAATTTAGAATTACTTGTCTGGGCAGAGGCTATCATAGAATAATTAGCTTTATAAATTAACTTTAGTTATATAGAATATAAATTCGCGTGATTATTTTTGCGAAATAACCGAAATTACGCTTTTCTTTAATTTTTAATCTTCTTATTCTGGATAAATGACATCTCAACTAATTAAAAAAATAGTTACTGGAGATGAGATAAGAAATGCTTTTTTAAAATTTTACAGTGAAAAATTACATAAAATCATTCCAAGTGCATCTTTGATTCCAGATGACCCTACGGTTATGCTCACAATTGCTGGAATGCTACCTTTTAAACCAGTTTTTTTAGGTTTAAAAGAAAGACCATCAAAAAGGGCTACATCTAGCCAAAAGTGCATCAGAACAAACGATATAGAAAACGTTGGAGTTACAGCTAGACACCACACTTTTTTTGAAATGCTTGGTAATTTCTCTTTTGGAGATTATTTTAAACGAGAGGCTATTCAATGGGCTTGGGAATTAGTTACTAATATTTATCAACTTTCTGTTGAAAATATAATTGTGAGTGTTTTTCACGAAGACGAAGAGTCTGCAAAAATTTGGAGAGATGAAATTGGTATTCATCCAGATAGGATAGTGAAACTAGGAGAGGAAGATAATTTTTGGTCATCTGGCAAAACAGGTCCATGTGGACCTTGTTCAGAACTTTATTATGATTTTCATCCTGAAAAGGGTCTGCAGAATATTGATTTAGAAGATGGAGATCGTTTTATTGAATTTTATAATCTTGTTTTTATGCAATATAATCGTGATCCTAATGGAAAATTGACAGATTTAAAATTTAAAAATATTGATACAGGAATGGGTCTTGAAAGGATGGCTCAAATACTACAAAAAAAGCAAAATAATTATGAGACAGATTTAATTTTTCCTATCATTCAAAAAATTTGTGAGATTGCAAATATTGATTATTTTTCTTCAGATGATAAAAACAAAATTTCTTTAAAAATCATTGGTGATCATACAAGTTAATGCAAAATAATTATCCTGATTTAAAAAATAATAATGATTTAATTTTGAATGAGATAAAAATTGAAGAAATAAGATTTAGGGAAACTCTTGAAAGAGGAGAGAAATTGCTAGATGAGTTAATTTCTTCAGGGCAGAAATTAATTTCTGGTTTTAAAGCTTTTGAACTTTATGATACTTATGGATTTCCTCTAGAACTTACTGTAGAAATTGCTGAAGAAAATAGTATCAGTGTAGATGTAAAGGGTTTTGAAGAAGAAATGAATGCACAAAAAGAGAGAGCTAAAGCTGCTTCAAGTAATATTGATTTGACATTAGAGGGATCATTAGAGCGAGAAATAGATCTTTTTAACAAAACTGTTTTTAATGGTTATAAGTCACTCCTTTCGGAAGCTGAAATAAAGGGTATATTCTTGGATTCAACATTAGTTAAGCAAGCAAGTGAAGGTCAGAAAGTTTTAATTGTTCTTGATCAGACAACTTTTTATGGAGAATCTGGCGGGCAAGTTGGTGATATTGGAACGATATTTTCAAAAGATGTAGAGGTCTTGGTTGATAATGTTATGCGAAAGAAAAATGTTTTTTTACATTATGGAACGATCAAAAAAGGAATATTAACTATTGGACAAAAAGTTAAGACTAATGTTAGCTCCTCTAATAGAGCTAAGGCTGCTGCAAATCATACAGCTACTCATTTATTACAATCTGCACTTAAATCAGTTATTAATGAAAGTGTTGGACAAAAAGGTTCATTAGTAGCCTTTAATAAATTACGATTTGACTTTAATTCCTCTAATCCTATTTCTAAAGATCAAATTTCTAAGATTGAGACTTTAGTTAACTCTTGGATTATGGAAAATCATGCCCTAGAAATAAAAAATATGTCTAAGAGTGAGGCTCTTGAAAAGGGCGCAGTCGCCATGTTTGGAGAAAAATATGATGATGAAGTGCGCGTTGTTAATGTACCAGGAGTTTCAATGGAACTTTGTGGTGGCACACATGTTAAAACTACATCCGAATTAGGTTCTTTCAAAATAATTAGTGAGGAAGGAATCTCAGCCGGAGTAAGAAGAATCGAAGCATTATCAGGCCAATCAGCATTAGACTATTTCAGTGATAGAAATGCATTAGTAAACCAACTAAGTGATTTGTTAAAAGCAAATCCTAATCAACTTTTTGAAAGGGTTAATAATTTGCAAGCAGAGCTTATTAATAAGAATAAAGAGATACAAAAAATGAAAGATGAAATTGCATATTTTAAATACTCTTCTATAAAATCATCCGCAGAAATAGTAAATTCTTTTTCAATTTTAGTAAATCAGATTGATGGCTTAGATGGGAATTCTTTGCAATCTGCAGCACTTAATTTAACTTCTCATTTGGGAAATAAAGCAATAGTGATTCTTGGGGGAATACCAAATCCAGAAAATAGAAAGTTGTTATTTGTAGTTTCTTTAGGTGATGATGCAGTAAAAATAGGATTGCATGCAGGTAAATTAATTAATGAGATTGCAAGAATTTGTTCGGGAGGTGGAGGAGGAAAGCCTAACTTTGCTCAAGCAGGTGCTAAAGATATTGATAAGTTAAGTGATGCTTTAGATTATGCTAAAAATTATTTGCAAAAAACATTAGCTAGTCATTCTGATAAATAACTACTTTTTCTGAGACTAATTTCGATTTGATCCATTAATTTCCTTGCTTCTTCAATAGTTAATTTTTTTTGATCAATTGCTGATTCAGTATTAATTCTTATAGATTCAACCAAAGAAGCTGAACTGTAATCTAATAATTGTAAAATTTCAGATTTACTGTCCTCTTTAATAATATTTCTGACCTTATATGAATTATCTTGATTTATGTCTATATGAACAACGTTGGTACTGCCAAATAAATTGTGCAAGTTTCCTAATGCTTCTTGATAGGCTCCAGTCATAAAAATTCCAATTAGATAATCTTTATCTTCCTCTGGCTTATGTAAATTTAGTAATGATTTAATTTTTCCATCATCAATAAAATTATTTAGTTTCCCATCTGAATCACAAGTTAAATCTGCAAAGTTGCCTTTGCAGAACGGCTCCTCTAAGTGCCTATGTATTGGTACTATTGGAAAAATCTGATTTATTGCCCAGCTATCGGGAATAGATTTAAAGATAGATAAATTTGCATAATAAGTTGATGCAAGAGTTTCTGTAATTTCAGATAAATCAGGGTGATTGATTTCATCATTATTCAGGTTATTAGAAATTTCTTTTGCGCAAGCCCAAGTAAGTTCTTCGGCATAAGCTCTTTCTGCCAAACTTAAAAATCCTAATCTAAAAGCGACTAAGCAATCTTCTTTAAACTTTTTTGCATCATTCCATAGTTCAATTATTTGAGATAAATTTATTTTTTTATTTTTAAGTTTTTTTAATTCATAGAAAGTTTCAAGTAAATTTGAAATTATTAATTGTTGATTTTTTTTATCAAAAATTTGTAGTTTGGAACTGACATGACTTGTTCCTAAGACATTAAAAATTAAAACTGAACAATGACTAATTATTGCTCTTCCACTTTCTGAGATTATGGTTGGATGCTTGATATTATTTAATTCACATGAATCCTTAATAGTTGCAATTACATCGTTAGCATAATTTTGAAGAGAATAATTAGTAGAGGTGTTGGAGGAGGTTTTAGTTCCATCAAAATCTATTCCTAATCCTCCCCCAACGTCGATATATTGCATTGGGGCTCCTAGTTTGCATAGTTCAACATATATTTGACTCGCTTCTTGTAATGCGTCTTTGATCACAGCAATATCACTTATTTGACTGCCTATATGAAAATGGAGCAATTTCATTTCGTTGATAAGATTTGCTTCTTTTAGTTCTTTTATTGTCAACATAATTTCTGGGATTGATAATCCAAATTTGGAATTATCTCCAATAGATTTACCCCACCTACCACTACTTTTACTTGATAACTTTGCTCTAATTCCTATCAATGGAGTCGCGTTAAGTTCTTGAACTGCTTGAATAATTCTTTTTACCTCATCTCGTTGTTCAATAACTATTATTGGATTTTTGCCGAGTTTTCTGGCCAAAGTAGCAATCTCAATATATTTTTTATCTTTATATCCGTTGCATATTAATAATGAATTTTGGTTTTCAAGAAGTGCAAGGCCAATTAATAGTTCTGATTTACTTCCTACTTCTAAACCAAAATTCCATTGGCTACCAAACTCTATTATCTTTTCTAGGACATTTTTCTGTTGATTACATTTGACAGGAAAAACGCCTTGATAAATGTTCTTATATTTATAGGTTTTTATTGCTTTTAAAAAAGAGTCATGTAATGCATTTATTCGATCTTTCAAGATATCATTAAATCTTATGATTAATGGAGGATTTATTTCTCTACTCTTAAGTAGTCGAAATACTATCTTCAATAGTCCAAATATTCTTTAATTTTTTCGGCTCAAAATTGGTCAATTTATGTCTTAGTGATTAATAAATGTTTTTGAAAATAACTCAAAACAATATCTTTTATTTTAATGATTACTTGCCAAGTTACCACCCAAAAGTTGAATATACATAGAGTGATTATTAACTAAATGACCAAAGAGAGAACCTTTATTGCAATTAAACCAGATGGAGTTCAAAGAGGATATGTTTCTGAGATTATTGGCAGATTTGAAAAAAAAGGATTTAAATTGGTTGGATTAAAGCAATTAATTCCTTCAAAAGAACTTGCTCAAAATCATTATGGAGTACATAGAGAAAGACCCTTTTTTGGTGATTTAGTAGACTTTATTTCAAGTGGTCCTGTTGTAGCAATGGTGTGGGAAGGCGAAGGAGTTATTTTGAGTGCTAGAAAACTAATAGGTGCAACAAAACCTCTGGAAGCAGAGCCTGGAACAATTAGAGGTGATTTAGCTATTGATATTGGGAGGAATATTATTCATGGTTCTGATGGAGAAGATACAGCAAAATTTGAAATTGATCTATGGTTTAACGAAGAGGAATTATGTGAGTGGGAAACTTCTGATTCGAAATGGCGATCTGAAAATTAAAATTTAAATCGCAAATCTATCTAAACTAAATTTTTCTAAAAAGCTTTTTTCTATTTCTTTGAGATTTTTATTTTGAACTATTTTCAAAAGAAGATCACTTGTTATTGCAGAAAATAAAACTCCATTTCTGTAATGTCCTGTAGCTATAAAAAGATTTTCAATTTTTGATTTTCCAATTATTGGTTTTAGATCTGGTGTGCAAGGTCTAAATCCCCACCAATGTTCCATTTGTGGCCAATTAATAGCTTCTGGCAATAAGGAGCGAATGCCTTCTTGCAGTTGTTTTATTCCATTAGGAGTATTACCAACTAGATAAGTTTTTGGACCAAAAATAACCCTTTTCAAAAAATTTGTTGGACCTTGTATTGATAGCATTTGTCCCTTTACAGGAAAGACTGGAATCTTATTAAAAATTTTTTTACTCCAAGCACCGCTGCATATAATTGCTTTTTCGCAGTTAATTTTTTTTATTTCCCCAGTGGCACATAAAACTGTTGCACCTGTAATTTTGTTTTTTTCGAATGTCAAATCCTCTACTTCTGATCCCTCTTGAAATTCGACTCCATGCAAGGAGCATGCTCTCTCAAGAGCACGCATCAGTCTTCTTCGGTTATCTATTTGACCATCTTGTTCAAAAAGTAAACCATGTTTCCAAATAGAATTCATTCCATTAATTTCTGTTTGAAGATCTTTGTGATTTAAATATTTTCCATATTCATAAGTGGGAAACTCTTCAAGATCTTCTTTGTTTTTAAAAGGAACTACTATGCCACATTTTTTTAAACCGCATTTAATATTACTATCTTGTTCAATACTTTTTATCCACTTTGGAATTAGATTTTGACTTTCTTGGCCAAATTTTAGTAATTCATCTTCGAGCCCTTCGGCATGAGTAGCTAACATTCCTGCAGCAACAAATCCAGCTGATTCATTTCTGTTTTTGCTTAAAACTAAAACTTTGAAGTTATTTCTAGAAAATTCATAAGCAATAGATAAACCTAAAAGTCCACCGCCAATGATTAATATTGAATTTTTGGTTTCTTGTGCCATTTAAAAATTAATATTTTTATTTGTGTTTTGGTCCTCTTTTCCTTTATATCCAATAATATTAATAAAGAGACTTTTAATAATGAACAATTTGGAATCTTGGGAAGCTGTGATTGGTTTGGAAACTCATGTACAGCTTAATACGAAAAGTAAAATATTCACATCTGCGTCAACAGCTTTTGGTGATGCACCTAATACCCATATAGATCCTGTAGTTTGTGGGTTACCAGGAACTCTTCCAGTTCTGAATGAGACTGTTCTTGAGTATGCTGTAAAAACTTCGTTAGCATTAAATTTAAACGTTGCAGAACATTGTAAATTTGATAGAAAACAATATTTTTATCCTGATCTGCCTAAAAATTATCAAATTTCACAATTTGATGAGCCACTAGCTGAAAATGGTTGGTTAGAGGTTGAAATAATTGAAAAGGACAAAGAACCTTATATCAAAAAAATTGGTATAGAAAGGCTACATATGGAAGAAGACGCCGGAAAACTAGTCCATTCAGGAAGTGATAGATTAGCTGGCTCTAAGTATTCTTTAGTTGATTACAATCGTGCCGGAATAGCACTTTGTGAGATTGTAAGTAAACCAGATATTAGATCAGGTAAAGAGGCATCTGAATATGCTTCAGAGATTAGAAGAACAGTTAGATATCTAGGGGTATCAGACGGAAATATGCAAGAGGGTTCATTACGCTGTGATGTCAATATTTCAGTTAGAAAAGGACCTAATGCTCCTTTTGGTACCAAAGTGGAAATAAAAAATATGAATTCATTTTCTGCAATTCAAAAGGCTTGTGATTATGAAATAGCCAGACAAATAGAAGTTTATGAAAATGGAGGAAAAATTTTCCAAGAAACAAGGTTATGGGATGAAGCTAAGCAATTAACGAAAAGTATGAGATTAAAAGAAGGTAGCAGTGACTATAGATATTTTCCTGATCCTGACTTAGGTCCAATTGAAATAACAAAAGCCCAACAAGAAATATGGTTTAAAGAACTACCAGAATTACCTTCAAAGAAAAGAAATAAATACGTAAGTCAATTTGGGTTGTCTGCATATGATGCAAGGGTAATTTCTGATGAAATAAGCATGGCAAACTTTTTTGAAGAAACAGTAGCAAATGGTGCCGAGGCCAAACTAGCTTCAAATTGGGTAACAAGTGATATTGTGGGCTATTTAAAATCAAACAAACTAAGTTTTAGTGAATTAAAGCTTAGTCCTGAAAATCTTGCTGAAATGATTAACATGATTTCAAAAAATATAATTAGTGGAAAAATTGCAAAAGAAATTTTACCTGAACTTATTCAAAAAAATATTTCTCCGAAAAAATTAGTTGAAGAAAAAGGGTTGGCAATGATATCTGATTCTTCAAGTATTTTACCAATAATTGATGAACTTATAAATGAACATCCAAATGAAGTTCAAGCATTTAAAAATGGCAAAACTAAGTTACTTGGTTTTTTTGTTGGTCAACTTATGAAAAGAACAAAAGGTAAAGCTGACCCTAAACTTGCAAATAAACTTCTTATGGAAAAATTAAATAGCTAAAGCTTAAAGAAGCTCTTTTATCGTATTGATCCATTTATTTTGATCATCCGAATTCTCTAAAATAATATCTGAGAATTTTCTTTTTTCTTCAAAACTTAATTGAAAATTTATCAATTCATATGCTTCTTTTTCGCTAATTTTATCTCTTGTGATAAGTCTGTTTTTTTGTAGTTCTTTAGGACATTTAACTAACCATATTTCAGTGCAAATATCTTCAAATTTTGCTTCAAACAATAATGGAATAACCAATACTATAGTTTGATTATTTCTGTATTGACTGCATTCTTCTATCATTCTTTCTTTAATTAAGGGGTGAAGTAGTTTTTCAATCCATTCCTTGCTTGCTGAATGTTTAAAAATAATGTTCCTTAAAAGTTTTCTGTTTATTTCCCTTTCTGAATTGCTTTTATTATCAATAATTTTATTTCCAAAATAATCTAAAATTTTCTTATATCCATATGTGTTTGGTTTGATTAATTCTCTTGAAAAATGATCTGCATCTAATATTGGTATGTTTTTATGTTTTCTAATGTAATTAGTTATGGTTGTCTTCCCACTTGCAATACCTCCTGTTAAACCAATCCTTCTTTGGTTGTTTTTTAATTTTTGAAGAATATCCATATAATTAATAATAATCTAATTACTTAGTTTCTTTAGTATTAAAGAGTAGTTAGTATGAATTAAAATACCAAAAAGTTTGAGCCAGTTAGATTCCAATTGGTCGTTTGTTGATGACAGTAAGGTAACACCCAAGGGGTTTCTTTTTGCTGGGATATCTGCTGGTTTAAAAGCTTCTAATAAAAAAGATTTAGCACTAATACTCGCTCCAGAAGGAAGTATTTTTAGTGGGATGTTTACCCAATCAATAGTTCGAGCTTCTTGTGTGGATATTTGTGAGGAAAGGATTAAAACAACTTCAGGTTTTGTAAGAGCAATACTAATTAATTCTGGTCAAGCAAATGCATGTACAGGAAATCTTGGCATTCAACATTTTCAAATTGCTACAGGAAAGATTGCGGAACTTTTAGGAATAAAAGAAGAAGAAGTTTTAATGTGCTCAACTGGTGTAATTGGTGTTCCAATACAAATAAATGATTTAGTAAAAAATTTACCGAATTTAGTTAGTGATTTAAAGGGTAATAATTTTGAAAATGCAGCAGAAGCAATTTTAACTACTGATTTGACTTTGAAAAAAGTGTCAATAGAGACGATTATTCAAGGTAGAAAAATAAAAATAGCAGGATTTGCAAAAGGTTCAGGAATGATTTACCCCAACATGGCTACAATGCTTGCTTTTCTAACCTGTGATGCGGGTATTCAAAAAGAAGAATGGGACAAAATGATTGCTATTGCGGTTCAAAAATCTTTTAATGCAATATCAGTTGATGGAGAGACAAGCACAAATGATTCTTTTGTTGGAATAAATGCAGGAGAGAAAATTGAAAAAAGGTTTTTTCCAATTATCCAACAAGGGATTGATATTGTATGTCAGAACTTGGCAAAAAATATTGCAAGGGATGGAGAGGGAGCAAATTGTTTATTAGAAGTTTTGGTTCAAGGAGCAAAAAATACAGATGATGCAATTATGCTCGCGAAATCTATTTGTAATTCTGCCTTGGTAAAAACTGCGATACATGGTTGTGATCCAAATTGGGGACGAATCATTTCTGCTGCAGGTAATTCTGGAGTTAAATTTAATTTAAATGACGTTGACTTGTATATAGGAAACGCTCAGATTTTGGAAAACGGCAAGTTAAATAAATATGATCCACAAAAAGTCACAGACTATATTAAGTCCAGAATGAAAGGTAGATATTTAGTAGATGATATTGTAAAAATTATGATTAATCTAAATTCTGGCGAATCGAAAGGCACAGCTTGGGGGTGCGATCTTTCTAAAAAATATGTTGAAATCAATAGCGAATATACAACTTAACCCTAAAACGTAGTCATATTAATTGATTTGAAGATTATTAATATGTTGCTTACGGTCTGCTTACATTAAATTAGGACTTATTATTACTAATTTAATTTAGTCGCACTAGGTTAAACATATCCATTAACTATGGTTGGATGTTCTTTGTTTTTGAACATTTTTCTATAATCATCATGCAATCTTTCAGTTGCTAATATTCTTTTTTTCATTGCATCTCTAATTAAATCCATCTCATTTAATTTTCGATTGAGAATGGTGCATGGAGTAGTTAGTTTCATAAAACCTCCTTTTTTAATAAAGACTAAAAATTAATAACTCAGTCGCAGTAAATTAAACAATTTTGATTTGTTGGATGTTCTCTACATTCTTTCTCCCAAAAGCCCAAAAGTTTTGAAACCCAGGGGTGCATTTCTCAAGTTCTTTTGGAGTTTCGTTTAGATTTAATCCTGCATAATTAAACGCAGTTAAGTATCTTGGAAGAATGTTAAATTGATTGAATAGTTTCATAAGACCTCCTAGATCTATATCTATATTGTCCTCCTATTGACTTGAAATTCATAGAGTATTATTACCCGAGTAGAAGTGCTTTGTGGTTGTAACGACTATCTTTTCTCGTTCAGTAGGAGTAGAAATAATTCAGGAGTCAAAAGCACTTCATCGACTTTGTGGACAGCGAGGTGCATACGACTCGAAGAGGGCAAACAAATGCCCTCTTATTTTATTTTTAGTAAACTTTTACTCATTCTTTTCGCTACATTTTATCGACATTAGTATTTAGGATATGAATGGTTAGATTTATCAAAATAGGAAACAATTATGTTTGTAAGTATTGATTTATGTTTAGTCCCTATTGGAGTTGGAACTTCCCTATCTCCTTATATAAAAGAGTGTATTGAAGTTATCAAAAATGAAGGTCTTAACTATGAATTAGGAGCGAATGGAACTGCAATAGAGGGAGATTGGGATAAAGTATTTGAATGTGTTAAAAAATGCCATAAAAAAATTCATTCAAAAGGTGCGCCTAGAATTTATACAACAATGAAAGTAAATACTAGAACTGATAAAGAACAAAAATTCTCAGATAAAGTAAAAAGTGTATTAGATAAATAATGGAAAAAGAGCGAAATTACGATAATGATGGATAAAACTAACACTTGGTTAATAAGAGTATTTGCTGTTGTTCTTATTTGTGTTTGCCTTTTTGCATATCTAAATGCACAAGCGAACCAATCCTTACTCCGTTCAAAACCTAGCATTGAGAATTTGGACTATAAAGCATTCTTACTCCGTCCAAAACCTAGTATTGAGGATTTGGAATATAAAGCATTAGATAAGTTAAGGGGAAATGCTGAATTTGCTGCAAATAGAGATTATGCGGACTATGAAAAATTTGGAAGTATAATTTTTTGCAATACTTCATTCAATAGTCGAATTGAATCAGCAAACTATTCGAAACAAATGGAATTATATATTTCTGGGAAAGAAGCAGATTTATCAGAATGGGATACTGCTATAAAAAATTATGAAAACGAAAGATCAAAATGTAGAGACTTTAATCCTTGAAACGTTGAAACTGCGCGTAATTTAAGTGTTTCAAGAACCTTAAGTTATAAGAAACAAAATATACTGATAAGAAATCATGTCAATATTTCACTTTTTAATTACCACTTACACTTTGCTTACAATCGTATTGACTTATAAAAAGTCAGTTGTTGCAGTCAATTTTGAGTGATTATCATTGTATAGCAATGAATAGCGAATATACTACTTAAGTTTTAGTAAATCTAATGGTAGATATTCATTAATATAGAGAAACAGTATTGTTAAAGTTCCAATTACAGAGCCTATAAAACCTCCAAAAAAATTAACTAATAATCCAGATTGTCTAATTATTGCTTCTTCTTTTTTTTCTTCTTCAAAATTAGGAGAATCAACTACTTTTAAGCGCTGATTGGTTGTTGGTTGTTTAAGTTGTTGGTGTCGGATGAGGGCTTCGAAATCAGGCATGGAATTTGTGAGGCAATTGAACAATAAGCAGACCAGCCCGTCATTCGACGAGGATCTGATCTACCTAAATCGTCTACAGCTTCAAATACAGCATTGCCCGAGGCTTCTGCTTTATCAAATGCTGAGAGTAAGGGTATAAATGTATCAAAAACATATAAACCAAAATTTTCTAGAGCTGCTTTGGCTTGTTGCGCTGCTTTTTGCTGTCTAAAATCAACTTTTACTATTACTACAGCATGGTTAACTTTTAAGTTGCTTAATAAATTAGCTAGTTCAACAGTTAATTCTACTGATCTTGCTTTTGCAGTTGTAGGTAAGATAACTAAATCTGAACCATACGCTAAGTGTTTAAGTTCTTCTTGATCACTGCTAGCCTGGCCATCAGTTATTACAATTTCTGATGATCTTGATGCTTTAGCAGCTGAACTGACGGGGAAAACTGGAAATGGAAGATTGCCTCTTGATGCGTATGCTAAAGCAGATCTATTCTTGTCGGCATCGACTATGCAAACTTTTTTACCTTCAGAATGCCAAACACTAGCAAGGTGAATACTTGTACAGGTCTTGGCCACCCCCCCTTTTTGTCCGCAAACGGTAATGAACAATTTTTTATTTTTATTTCTCTTACTTTGGAGAATAATTTCTTAATGTCAAGAGAAATTGATTTTTAATGCTTTAAAACTTATTTTTTGAAATATTTTAAAGAAGTTAATATTTTTAGATAACCTTATAAAGTTCCTTATTTAAATTGGCTAGTGAAGAAAAGAATTGGATTAGGTACGTGGTCTTGGGGGAATAAGCTTTTCTGGAATTACCAATCTACAAATGACGATGATTTACGTGAGACATATAATGAAGCGTTACGAAGAGGTTTCGATCTAATTGATACTGCAGATTCTTACGGTACTGGGAATCTTCAGGGTAGAAGTGAATTGTTGATAGGAAAATTTTTACTAAATACTCCTTCAGCAAAGAAAAAAAGAATTCAAGTAGCAACCAAACTTGCACCTTATCCCTGGAGAATAGGTAACAGAGGTTTTAATAAACCTTTTTTGAAAAGTTTAGAAAGACTTAATAACAAATTAGATATAGTGCAATTACATTGGTCAACTGCAAAATACAATCCTTGGCAGGAATTAGGGCTGTTGAATAATCTTTGCGATTTAAAAGATGAAGGCTTTGATTTTCAAATAGGCTTATCAAATATAGGCCCTAAAAGATTGATGAAATTAATTAATTTCTTAGCAAAAAGAGATCAGAGCCTAAAGAGTGTTCAAATACAGTTTTCTTTGCTTGCTCCCGATTTAGGAAAACAATATCAGGTAAAAAAAATTTGCGACGAAAATAATATTGATTTCTTTGCTTATAGTCCTTTGTCCTTTGGAATACTTTGTATTGATCCAGATAAAGAACAGAATAAAGAAAAAAGTTTTATTCGCAATGCATTATTTGAAAACTATAAAAAACCAACATATGAATTGCGGAGGTGTTTAAAAAGAATTGCAAATCAAAGATCAGTTTCCCAAGCGCAAGTAGCAATTAATTGGTGTTGTTATCAAGGAGCTATTCCGCTCGTTGGAATGCGAAAAAAATCTCAAGTTATAGATGTATCGAATGTATTCAAGTGGAATTTAAATAAAAGTGAATTTAAAGTACTTCAGGAATTGTCAAAAAAATGTTTAAAAAAAATGCCTAAAAATCCTTTTTCAAGCATTTAATTAAATTTTTAGCTAGATATTTTCTTATTTTTTTTTATTTGACAACCACTATTCCATAGTTCATTGGGAAATTTTTCGCCAGTGAATCTAATAACTTTTGGTTTGAGATTTATTATCAAGTCATTCAGTTTTTTATTAGATTCCATTTTGCAAGATTCGATTTTTTAATAAGATAAATTAATTTAAAACTTATCTTCTCAGTATTTATACTTATAAAATTAAAAAAATTCTTTTTAATACAAGCATTTGCAGCAATATTTACACACTAATAAATTATCTATTACAACTTCTTAGTTATTTAAAAAAAGTGGAGTCCTTCCAGACTCCTCGTATCATTTGGTTGATAAGGCTGATATAACCCCATCTCCTTTAGGATCAAGCAGCAACTGGTGCTGTTTGA
>LULW01000787.1_pt2 | contig 14613 bp, 9 predicted proteins | sample 729531 | NCBI WGS metagenome assembly LULW01 (sample SAMN03860279, study PRJNA289734) | marine metagenome | biome: seawater column; feature: ocean; material: water; isolation source: Red Sea water column Station 108 - depth 10m | place: Saudi Arabia: Red Sea | collected 2011-10-15 | depth 10 m | reverse complement strand
CTCAAATACTATATGGTTCTTTTTTACTGGAATAATTTTTGCTGTAACTCCAATTGTTGCACAACTCTACGGCGCAAAAAAATTTTTAGAAATAGGTAAAAAGCTTAGAGAAATTCTATGGGTAGCGGGAGCGCTCGGCTTGTTTATGGCTTTCATATTTTTTAATATGAATATAATCATTGATTTATTACCAATAAAGAGCTCAATTACGTCAATTACTATTGACTATCTAAAAGCAGTTTCAATAGGCTGGTTTTTTGTAACAATTTTTACTTGTTTAAGATGTTACAGCGAGGGGATGACGTATACAAAACCAGTTTTTTATATAGCTTTTGCTGGCATGCTTCTTAATATTCCTCTAGATTTAATTTTTGTTTATGGTTATTTTGGTGCACCAAAACTCGGAGGAGTTGGTTGTGGTATTGCTACATCAATAGTTTCGTTTATTATGATGATATCTATATTTATTTATATAAACACGTCAAAAAATTATAAGAAAACAGAGCCATTTTCTGAATTTACTCTGCCTTCTGTAAGTACCACAAAGGAAGTTTTTAAACTTGGGCTGCCAATTGGACTAGGCATTTTCATTGAGCTGAGTATGTTTTCAGGGGCTGCAATCATACTTAGTGTTCTTGGAGAAATAGTTGTTGCCAGTCATTCAGTTGCAATTAATATTGCTAGCTTGTTTTTCATGGTTCCATTAGCTATTGGTTTAGCATCATCAACAAGGGTTGGAAATCTTATTGGTGAGAAAAATCCTAAACAGGCAAAAGTAGCAGCAACATCTACAATAATGCTTTGTATGACTGGAGCAATGATTAATAGCATTATCATTATTTTATTTGGTTCTTTCATTGTTGGTTTATATACTACAGAATTACCTGTTCTTGAGCTTGCTATAAGTTTGATTTTCTTTGCGGCAATTTTTCAACTACCTGACGGAATCCAAATGGGTGCCCTTGGAAGTTTAAGAGGATATAAAGATACTTTTATACCAATGATCCTGCTTCTAATTTCCTATTGGATTTTTGCAATGCCGATTGGATACTATCTAACTAACTTTGGATTTGGAGAACCGTTCGGAGCTCAAGGAATGTGGTACGGAATGATTATTGGATTAACGATCTTTTCTTTTCTGTCAATTTTTAGATTGATATGGATTATGAATTCAAAAATTAAAAAAAATGTTAACCAAGAACTTCAGCCACTTTAGAACCAATTGATACTAAGTTATCAGCTACGTGAACACCACACTCTTTTAGTTTTTTAATTTTTTCTGCAGCTGTTCCTTTTCCACCAGCAATAATTGCACCCGCATGACCCATTCTTTTTCCAGCAGGTGCTGTCTGACCTGCAATGTAAGAAATTACCGGTTTATTTACATTATTTTTTATATAATTTNNATATAATCTGCTGCAGCCTCTTCAGCATTTCCAGCAATTTCACCAACCATGACAATTGCTTCAGTTTGTTCGTCTTCCTCAAATAACTTAAGCATATCTATAAATGACGATCCAGGAATAGGATCACCACCAATACCTACACAACTGCTCTGTCCAAAACTTAAATCAGTTGTTTGTTTTACAGCCTCATAAGTTAACGTTCCTGATCGAGATATTATTCCGATCGAACCTGGTAAATGAATACTACCTGGCATTATTCCAAGTTTTGCCTCTCCAGGAGTAATAACTCCTGGACAATTTGGTCCAATTAGTCTTACGCCAAGTTCGTCTACTTTTTTCTTTACTTCAAGCATATCTAATGTTGGAACTCCTTCAGTAATACAAATTATTAATTTAATTCCTGCTTCAGCTGCCTCAAGAATAGATGCCTTGCAAAATTTAGCAGGTACAAAAATAATTGACGCATTTGGACTAACTTCTTTAACTGCTTCTTCAACTGAATTATATACTGGTTTGTTAAGATGAATTTTTCCACCTTTTCCTGGAGTTACTCCTCCAACAATATTCGTTCCATACTCTATAGATTGCTCCGAGTGCAAAGTACCTTGAGATCCAGTAAATCCTTGAACAATTAATCTTGTATCTTTATTTACTAAGATGCTCATTTTGCAAGCTCAACAGATTTCTTTGCAGCAGATCCAAGATCATTTATGCTTTCAACTTTAATATCAGATTCTTCAAGAATCTTGGCTCCAATTTCAGCATTATTTCCTTCAAGTCTCACAACTACTGGGACTTCAATACCTACTTCTTTAATTGCAGCAACTATACCCTCAGCAATAAGATCGCATCTGACAATTCCACCAAAAATATTTACCAACACAACTTTTACTTCAGGATCTTTGAGTATAATTTTGAAAGCTTTAGCTACCCTTTCTTGGGTTGCCGTACCACCAACATCAAGAAAATTTGCGGGATTGCCTCCAAAAAATTTAATTGTATCCATGGTCCCCATTGCAAGACCAGCACCATTGACCATACATCCAATGTTCCCATCTAAAGATACATAACTTAAGTCATGCTTCGCAGCTTCTGCTTCTTGAGGATCTTCCTGAGATTCATCATGCATTTCCATTAATTCTGGTTGCCTAAATAGAGCATTTGAATCAATATTAATTTTTGCATCTAAACAATGCAGGTCTCCGTTTTTTGTGATCACTAAAGGATTAATTTCAAGAAGACTAAGATCCTTTTCAACAAAAAGCCTTACAAGGTTGTCTAGCATCGGTGAAAATTGATTTTGTTGATCAGGATTTAACTTCAATACTTTGCCAATATTTTCGGCATGTTGACTAAAATCTTTATCATCAAGATCTACTCCTTGATAAATTATTTTTTCTGGAGAATTTTTTGCAACTTCCTCAATATTTACTCCACCCTCACTTGAACCAATAAAAACTATCTTTTGTGTATCCCTATCTATGACCGCACTTAAGTATAGCTCTTGAGCAATGTCAGTGCATTCTTCTATAAGTATAGAATTAACAATTTGTCCAACTGCATCTGTTTGATATGTTATAAGCCTATTTCCTAACCACTTTTGTGCGAATTCAATTGCTTGCTCTGCATTATCAATAAGTTGGACACCTCCAGATTTACCTCTTCCGCCAGCATGCACTTGTGCCTTAACAACCCATTTATCGCCTCCAATTTCATCACAAGCGTCAATAGCATCCTTTGCATCAAATATAACTTTTCCTTTAGAAACTGGTAAATTATATTCAGCAAATAATAATTTGCCTTGATATTCATGTAAGTTCATCTTGTTTTATTACCAATATGTATAGCTTGATTGTTGGCTGCTAATGCGGCCTCATGAAATGCTTCAGATACAGTTGGATGACTAAACATAGTTAAGGCAATATCTTCCGCGCTCGCACCAAACTCCATAGAAATAAGTGCTTGTTGAACAATTTCAGCAGCAGCAGGTCCAAAAACATGAACACCTAATATGGTATCCGTTTTAGAATCAGAAAGAACTTTTACGAAACCGACCGACTGGTCGACAGCAAGAGCTCTTCCGCTAGCAGCAAATGGGAATTTGCCTACCTTATAACTAATTTTTTTATCCTTAAGCTCAGTCTCATTTTTACCAACCCAAGCTATTTCAGGATGCGAATAGATAACCGAGGGAACAAGATCATAATTTACTTCAGCATGCTTATCGGCAATTCTTTCAGCAACCATTATTCCTTCTTCACTTCCCTTATGAGCTAACATTGGACCTCTTACAACATCTCCAATTGCCCATATATTTTTAACTGACGTTTGACAATGTTCGTCTACTTTTATGAAGCCTTCTTCGATTGCAATATTTAAACTTTCATCAATTATATTTGATGAGTTTGGCTTTCTTCCCACTGCAACAATTAACTTATCAAACTCTTCCTCAACGTCAGTTCCATTTTCATTAAAGGTTACTTTTACAGTATTTTTAAGCTCCTTTGAGGCAACTAACTTAGAATTTAATTTGATATCTAAGCCTTGTTTTTTAAATTCTTTAAATGTTTCTTTTGAAATATCAGGATCAGTCATTGGCAAAAAAGTATCTAGCGCTTCAATTACAGTCACTTTAGAGCCAAGTCTGGACCATACGCTTCCAAGCTCGAGACCTATTATTCCAGCGCCTACAATCCCTAAAGATTTAGGAACTTTATTAAATGCTAGTGCGCCAGTACTATCAACAATTTTATCTCCAAACTTACCAGCCGGAATTTCAATGGGTAACGAACCAGTAGCAATTATTATATTTTTTGCTTCCAATTCCTCAGTAGAGCTGTCACTTTTGGTGACCTCTACAAGATTACTGCCTACTACCTTTCCAGATCCAGAAATAGAATCAACTTTATTAGCAGCAAATAATCCCGATATGCCTCCCGTAAGTTTTGAAACAATATCATCTTTTCTTTTCATCATTGCAGACAGGTCAAGTTTCATATCTTTAATATCTATTCCATGATCAGATAAATTTTTATTCGCTTCATAGGATAAATTTTTATTTGCTTCATAGAATCTATGTGATGAATCAAGAAGAGCTTTTGAAGGAATACATCCAACGTTCAAACAAGTCCCTCCAAAATTTGGTTTTCCATCATCATTGGATGACTGTTCAATACAAACTGTTTTTAGTCCAAGTTGAGCAGCCCGAATTGCAGCAACGTATCCTGCTGGACCGCTTCCAATAACTACAACGTCATACATGTTATTTCCTTATCTTATAAATTTAATAAAAGTCTTTCTGGTGATTCTAGTTGTTCTTTTATGGACACAAGAAATGTTACCGCTTCCCTACCATCGAGCAGTCTGTGATCATAACTCATTGCTAGATACATCATCGGTCGCACACAAACTTCACCATTAATAGCAACAGGTCTATCTTGTATTGAATGCATTCCTAATATTGCAGTTTGAGGAGCATTTAATATTGGAGTCGAAAGTAGAGATCCAAATACTCCTCCATTTGATATAGTAAATGTACCACCTTGCATTTCATCAATTGATAGCTTTCCATTTCTTGCCTTCTCAGAATACTCCAAAATTGATTTTTCAATCTCAGGTAACGATTTTGTATCTGCATCTTTAATGACTGGAACCACAAGCCCTCTTTCGGTAGAAACAGCTACACCGATATCCTGAAAACCATGATAGACGATATCACTTCCATCAATTGAAGCGTTAACGACTGGAAATTTCTTAAGCGCCTGAACTGCAGCTATAACAAAAAAGCCCATAAAACCAAGCTTCACTTCATGCTCTTTTTCAAATTCTGCTCCATATTTTGATCTTAGTTCTTTAATTGGTAGCATATCTACTTCATTAAAAGTAGTAAGCATTGCGGTATTTTGTTTAACAGATACAAGTCTGTCTGCAATGGTAGATCTTAATCTAGACATTGGAACTCTTTTTTGTGGCCTATCACCTACTTGATGATCAGAAACTTTTTCAACTACTGATTCATTATCTTTTGCAGCAATATGATTTATGACATCAGCCTTTGTTAATCTATTACCTTTACCTGACGGTTTCACTTCTGAAGGATCAAGATTTTTTTCTGCTAGTATTTTCTTAACTGCAGGGCCGCTTTTCTTTTTCTCTTCTTTAGGACTTACAATAGATTCTGATTTCACTGCATCTTTTTCTTGTGGCTCTTCTTGTTTTTCATCAACAGGAACATCCCCTTCCTCATATTCACCAATGACCTCTGAACTAATTACAGTTTCACCCTCAGATTTGAGAATTTTAGATATAACACCGTCTGATTGAGCTAAAACTTCTAAAACAACTTTATCGGTTTCTATTTCGGCAATAACTTCATCTTGTGCAACACTTTCACCTTCTTTTTTTAACCAATTTGCAATTGTGCCATCAGCAACTGATTCTGGAAAAGTTGGTGATTTAATTTCTATACTCATTTAATTAATGCCTTATTTACAAGCTCTTCCTGTTGTTGAAGATGTAGTTTCATTAGTCCAACTGCAGGTGCTGCTGCAGCGGGTCTACTAACAAGACTTACTTCTTTGGAAGTATCTATTCTATCAATAACTCTTTGTATTCTATGTCTATGACTAAACCATGCACCCTGATTTAACGGTTCTTCCTGACACCATACAAATTCTTGTACATTTTCGTACTTTGTGAGTATTTCTTCAAGGTCATCGTAAGGAAAAGGATAAAGTTGTTCAATTCTTATTAAAGCAATGTCTTTTATATTATTTTCTTTCTTCTTTTTATATAAATCATAGAAAACTTTTCCAGAGCACATAATTACTTTATTAACTTTTTTCTTATCAGAGTCGTCATCAATTACACAGGAAAAACTGCCATTATATAAATCCTCAAGACTAGAAACTGCTTCTGGGTTTCTCAACAAACTTTTAGGTGATATTACAACAAGAGGTGTTCTCATTTTCCTGATAGCTTGCCTTCGGAGCAAATGAAATATTTGAGATGGAGTGCTTGGAACACAAACTTGTATATTCTCAGATGCACATAGCTGTAAAAATCTTTCTATCCTTGCGCTGCTATGTTCTGGACCTTGTCCCTCATAACCATGAGGTAAAAGCATAACCAAACCAGATAATCTCTCCCATTTATGTTGAGCTGAAACAATAAATTGATCAATAACAACTTGAGCGCCGTTAGCAAAATCACCAAATTGCGCTTCCCAAATTGTTAATCCTGATGGCCACGTCGCAGAATAACCATACTCAAAAGCTAGTACTGCCTCTTCAGATAATAATGAATCATAAATATCAAACTTTGTTTTATTTTCAGCTGCAATTTTTGCAAGAGGAATATGACCATTACCTGTTTTGGAATCAAAAATACATGCATGTCTGTGAGAGAAAGTACCCCTTCTTACATCTTGTCCAGTAATTCTTATAGGGTAACCTTCACTCAGTAATGATGCATAGGCCATAATTTCGGCATACCCCCAATTCGTCCTTAATTTAGAATTGGTCATTTCCAACCTGTCAGAAAATATTTTTTTCGCTTGCGAACCTAGATTAAAAGAATCTGGTATTTTGCATATTTCACTGCCTAGTTTTTTAAATTTTTGTTTTGGAAATTTGGTATTAACTTTTGGCCACCACTTTACATCCATGTATGGTTGCCAATCAAACCATAAAGAATCATTCGGTTTTTCAGCAAGATTTTTTGCAACCGATTTACCGCCCTCAAGCGATTTTCTATAATCTGATTTAATTTTTTTAGCTTTAACTTTATCAATTAGTCCTTCATGAATTAACTTCTCTTCATATTGACTTAAAACAGAAGGATGTTTAGAGATTTTGTTATACATAATTGGTTGAGTTGCTGAAGGATCATCAGCTTCATTGTGACCTCTTCTCCTATAACAAAATTGATCAATAACAATGTCTTTTTTAAATTTATTACGATACTTGCAAGCTATTTTTGCAGCATTAATTACCATTTCAGGATCATCTCCATTAACGTGGATTATTGGTGCTTGGATCATTTTTGCAACATCAGACGAATAGTCAGTCGATCTAGAATCGTTTTTATTACTCGTAGTAAAGCCTATCTGATTGTTAACAATGATATGAACTGTTCCACCAACGCTAAAACCTCTAGTTTGAGACATTTGAAGAGATTCCATAACAACACCTTGTCCAGAGAAGGACGCGTCTCCGTGAAGCAATATTGGGATAACTTTTGATCTATCCTTATCTTTAAGCCTATCTTGTCGAGCTCTTACAGAGCCTATTACAACAGGATCTACAATTTCTAAATGAGATGGATTATTAAATAAAGAAACATGAACCTCTCCACCGGGAGTATTAAAGTTTGAAGAAAAACCTAAATGGTATTTAACATCGCCAGTGCTTGCTCCCTCTAATTCAAAATTTTCATCGAAAGCGGAAAATAATTCTGATGGCAATTTTCCTAATACGTTTACAAGTAAATTTAATCTTCCTCTATGGGCCATCCCGAAACATATTTGATTTGCACCCATTGAACCAAAGTTTTGGATCATAAATATTGAGTTTTTCTTCTTCTGAAAAAGAATATTCTTTAAGTTTTGATTCAAATTTTCTTTGAAACCACCTTCTCTCATTTGATTCCATAATATGATTACACTCTATGCCAATGTTCCCACAATAAATTTCTTCGAGACTTGCTAAGATCTCTTTTAACTTCATTTTTTCTGAACCCGGCATAAATGTATCTGTATAAAACTCCTCCTCAAGATCGCTACTGCTCAGGCCATGAAATTCAATATTGAGATCTTCAATTTTTTCCCTGATCATAAGACCCAATGGATCTAAGTTGGCTTGCTGATGACCTCTATTTCGATATGATTGGATAAGTCGAATTACTTTACCCTGCCTTTCATCAACTGATGACTTAGTGACAGAGTTTTTTCTAGAAACATTTTTAAACTCCCTAACAATATTTTGGTGTGATATCTCACCATTTGAAGTAGCATGATGAGGCAAATTCTCAAAGAAATTTATCCACTCTTCAGAGAGAGAGTTTGGATCTGTGATATAAGTTTCGTAAAGAGATTCTAAGTAGGCTGCATGCCCAGCTGAAATGTGCGAGCTCCCCCAAAGCTCTTTCATAGATATGGTCATTTTCTGTTTAAAATTTATATTCTATCAGAAGCAATTATATCCTTTTTATTTTTATGTAACATAGATTTTATTTCACCAATTGCCTTATTTGGATTAAGGCCTTTAGGACAAACATTTACACAGTTCATGATGCCATGACATCTATAAACACTAAATGGGTCGGATAAATCATTCAACCTTTCCTCAGTTTTGAGATCTCTAGAGTCTGCTAAAAATCTATAGGCTTGAAGTAATGCCGCAGGACCTACAAATTTATCAGGATTCCACCAAAAAGATGGACAACTTGTAGAACAGCATGCACATAGAATGCACTCATACAAACCATCAAGCTTATCTCTTTCCTCAGGAGACTGAAGCCTTTCTTGCTCAGGAGCTGTTGTTTCATTTTGTAAAAACGGTTTTATCTTTTCGTACTGAGCATAAAACTCAGTCATATCCACAACGAGATCTCTAATTACAGGAAGTCCTGGTAAAGGTCTTAATTCGATTTTATTTTTCTTCAAAACTGAAGAAATTGGTGTGATGCAAGCCAAACCATTCTTACCATTTATGTTCATTCCATCAGAACCGCACACACCTTCTCTACATGATCTTCTGTAAGATATAGATTGATCTTCTTCTTTTAATAGATGTAATAAATCAAGCACCATAATATCTCTATCAGGTTTATCAATAGTATATTTTTTCATATAAGGGAACTGATCCTCTTCGGGATTGTATCTATACAAGCTTACATGCAATTTATTACCAAACATTAATATGTCCTCACTTTAGGTGGAAAGGCTTCAACCTTAGATGGTTGAAAATTAACGTCACGTTTCGAAACTTCTTTATTTTTAGGATCAAAAATAGTGTGACACAACCAATTTTCATCATCTCTTTCAGGAAAGTCATCACGTGCATGTGCACCTCTGCTTTCATTTCTCATGTATGCCGAAACTGCTGTTGCTTCTGCGACTTCGAAGAGATTTTGTAATTCTATTTCTTCTACTCTACTTGTATTAAATGCGTCACTCTTATCTTTAAGATGGAGGTTATCAACCTTTTCCCTAATCTCATTGAGTTGATCGAGACCCTTCTTCATAAACTCGCCTCTTCTAAAAACTCCAAAATAATTTTGCATACACTCTTGTAGTTCCCTTTTTACCTCAGCGGGGTCAAAACCATCTTTAGACTCATTTAATATATTTAATCTTTCTAAAGATTGTTTAATATCACTTCTAGTAGCAGAATCAACTCCGCCTCCAGATTTTAATTCGTTTTGTATATGCATGCCTGTTGCTCTTCCAAAAACAACTAGATCTAGAAGAGAATTACCTCCCAATCTATTTGCTCCATGAACTGATACACATGCTGCTTCACCAGCTGAAAATAAACCTGGAATTAATTTACCTTCATCATTAATTCTAGTAAATGCTTGACCATTAACATTTGTAGGAGTGCCGCCCATCATGTAGTGACAAGTAGGCACAACTGGAATTGGTTCGTATATAGGATCAACATGTGCAAAAGTCCTTGAAAGTTCACAAATTCCTGGTAATTTTGAATTTAATACGTCAGCACCGAGATGGTCTAATTTCAAGAAAATGTGGTCATTTTTTTCACCACATCCTCTACCTTCTAGTATTTCTAGTACCATTGATCTAGCAACAACATCTCTGCCTGCAAGATCTTTCACATTTGGTGCATATCTTTCCATGAATCTCTCACCATCCTTATTTATAAGATATCCTCCCTCACCTCTGCAACCCTCAGTTACAAGTGATCCTGCACCATATATTCCAGTGGGGTGAAACTGCCACATTTCCATATCTAAAATTGTAATTTTTGATCTAAATCTATTTATTGTTCCATCTTGGAGAGACCAAGTTAATACTCCCTGACATTTGTCATTATGCATCAAAAGATCTAATGCAAAGTGCTCTATAAAAAATTCTGTTTTTTTCTTCAATGCTTGACCATACAATGTATGTAATATTGCATGACCCGTTCTGTCAGCAGCGGCACATGTTCTTGCTGCTTGACCACCTTTACCAAAATCTTTTGATTGGCCACCAAAAGGTCTCTGGTATATTCTTCCATTTTCAAACCTAGAAAATGGCAATCCCATATGTTCAAGCTCAAAAACGGCTTTTGGACCCTCTGAACCCAAATATTCAATAGCGTCTTGATCTCCTATAAAATCAGCTCCTTTTACAGTATCGTACATATGCCATCTCCAATCGTCATTTGGATCAGCACTGGCAATTGCACATGTAATTCCTCCTTGAGCAGAAACAGTATGAGATCTGGTTGGAAATACTTTTGACACAACTGCAGTTTTAAGACCGGATTTTGCAAGCTCGAGAGATGCTCTCATACCTGAGCCACCCCCACCAACTATAAGTGAGTCAAATTCTATTGTTTTAATATTGTCAGTAAATATATTGTTCATTATTGATAATATTTATAATTGCTTATAATTATTACTTATGTCCATATTATATATAAAATTACAGTTAAGTACATTAAACCTAACACCACAAATAGAAAAAGATATGCCTTTCTGAGCAAATCAGCCATGGCAGACAGAGGATTGCTTAAAAAACCCAGTGTTCTCTTTGTTAAATAATCAGTTCCAACTGTCCACAAACCAATAAAAGCATGAATAAGAATAAAAACACATACTATTGATGTTAAAAATCTCATCTGAAAAGATAAAAAAAACTTAGTCCAATCAAAAAAACCTATCTCCCCTTCAAAAGATAAAATAAATATCATTACATAAACAACGTATGAAAGAACAATTAATGAACTGTAGCGTTGTAAATTCCAAATTACTGAACCTTTCATGAATATATATAGAATAAAATTGAAAGCGATGAAATGATCCAAAATACAATCACAAATATTGCTGAGTTATTTGCAGTATTTAAAGACTCTCCAATATGAAGGAAATCCATTATCAAATGTCTCAATCCAGATGCTTGATACTAAATTATCAAAATTTGTTTTCGAAGATGTTGAAAAATAAATAAGATATAAAATCACAGGAAGCGTAATAAAAAATGTATACATTCCTTAAAGTCTGTGCGTAATTGAGGAAAAAGCAGACATGGGTAATCTTATTTTTGTAAGATCTAAATATACTGGTCTTCCTTCCATCGTGTGCTTTGGTTATAAATATCAGCAGTTAAATATATGCAAAATTATACAGCAGATTATTATTTTTTTGATTTACTTTTGTGCTTGATTAATCTTTGTCTCTTTTTTTCTTGACGACCAGTTAATATATTTTTTTTATCTTGATATGGATTTAAAGATTTTTTAAAAATTAATTTCAACTGAATACTGTCTAAATTTAGTTCTTTTCTAAATGAATTTTCAAGATACTTTCTATAATTTGCAGGAATTTTTTTATCCTGATTAGCATTAATAACCAAAGTAGTTGGATATATGCCGCTAAAATGTACGTGTTTAAATTTTAACAGTCGACCACCTACAGAAGGTGGCGCGCTTTGCTTAACAAATTTATCAAGTAATTTATTTAACATTGAAGTAGAAAAACTTTCTTTAGATTTTTTAATTATATTATTTGTTTCTTTGAACACTCTTTTAAAGCCTTTCCTTTTAAAAGCAGAAATATCAACTTTTATAATCTTTTGCATGAACTCAGATTGCATTTTTTTTGTTTGGTACAAATTTAAAAGATCTTGTTTTGATAAAAGGTCAATTTTATTGAAAGCAAAAAGAATCGGTTTGCCAGCATCAATGATTATATTAAGTATCTTTAGGTCTTGGTCTACTAAACTTTCATTAGCATCACAAAGAAATATAACAATATCTGATTTCTCTACAGCATGAAGAGCTCTAATAAATGAAAAATACTCTACTTTATGATTGTATTTATAACCCTTACGAATGCCTGCAGTATCTATCAAAGTAAATTTATCATTATTTATTTCAAAAGGTATGCTGATAGCATCAATGGTCGTGCCAGCTATTTCACTCACTATGAGTCTTTCCTCGTTGACTAATTGATTTATAAAAGTTGATTTGCCTGCATTTGGTCTGCCAAGCACGGCAACCTTTTTATCATCTGAAATGTCATTATTTTTTTCAGGTATTTTACTCTCTAAAAAAGATTTAAGTTTAGAGAGGTTAATAGAATGCTCTACGCTAATTTCATAGAATTCTTTGATGCCATTTTTGTGAATATCTTGTACTGCACTGGAGTCTGTTTTTTTATCAATTTTATTTACAACTGTTATAAATTCTTTATTTAACTTTCGAAGGTTTGTGATAATCTCTAAATCTTCTTTTGATAAATCTTCTGAGCCATCAATAAGCAATATTATTAATGAAGATTCTTGGACAGCAATCCACGCTTGTTGAGAAATTGCGCCCTTAAGTCCATCATTTGATTGAGATATTCCACCGGTATCAATTAGAAGGGTCTTTTTATGTTTAGATTCGAAATAACCATAGTTTCTATCTTTGGTTAAACCTGGAAAGTCAGAAACGATTGCATCTCTTGACCTAGTTAATTTATTAAAAAGGGATGATTTACCTACGTTTGGACGCCCTATTATTGCAATTGAAGTAAACATTTTGATATATCATTCTATATGCTTACAGAAAATAAATTAAATGCTTCATCTATAGCATATAAAGAATTGCTTCGGCTAAATAAAGTTTTTATTGGTTTCTTTGAAATTTTTTTTCGTCCAATTGTCTTACCATTTAAAGGATCTATCACATGTAAATATCCCTCAAAATCTCCAAAAACCAAATTACCTTTGAAGCTTGCTGGATTTGAGAGTTCTCTATTTAAATAATCCTCATTAGACCAAGACTCCTCAAGGCTTTTTGCAGAAAAAGACTTAATATTTGAATTGGATTCTGAGACTATTATCATTCCTCTTAAAACAACTGGTGAAAAGAATGATGAAACGTCATAAGACCATACAGATCTTTTTTGAGCTATATCAAAAATATTTAATTTACCTTGATAATTAGTTGTATAAACAAGACCACCATCAACTACAGGGTCAGCATCTGCATCAATTAAGTTATCAAGCTCAGAGGTACCACTAACATATGAAATTGCCCCATCCCATAATAAAAATCCAGAATTTATATCAAAAACACCGAGCCTCCCATTATCAAATGTTACAAATACGTTGTTATCAAATATGACAGGGCTGCTACTACCTCTTATTGTTAAAGTTGGTAACTTAGATCTATAAGACCATAAAGTTTCACCAGATGTTTTTTCAAGTCCAATTAATTCTCCAGAACCAGTTTTAACAACCACTGTCTTAGGATCAATAGCTGCTGTGCTGAGGACCTCACCCTTAACATTTGTTGACCAAATTTCAGAACCATCATTTTGATTTAAAGCTATTACATTCCCTTTAATATCTGAAACAACCAATATACCGAATCCCGATGCGACTCCTGAGGATAAAAAATTTAGTTGTTTTTTCCAATTTTCTTTACCAGTTGATGATTGAACAGATATCAGATTACCTTCAGCATCTGCAAAAAATAAATTTTCTGAACTAAAACCTGGTTTAAAGCTTCCTAGATCATTGACTCCATTAAAAGAAATATCCCATTCGATATTAATGTTTCTTTGTTCATTAAAAGACAAGAGTTCTTTTGGCTCATCAGGATCAACATCATCGTCATTTTGCCAAAATCGCAAGCTATCAAATGTTGAGCACGAAACTAAAGATGATGACAGCAAGATAATAAAAAATGTTTTTTTATTTAATTTACTCATTTCCATTGTCCAAATTTGCTATTTTCATGGAAATGATTGATTTAGATGTCTGATCAGAATATTTTTCAGAGGCCAACTGATATTGTTTAATTGCTAGTTCTGATTTATTTTGCTCTGCCAAGATATCACCAGTTAACTCATGAATATAAGCATTTGTATCAGTGGATGAATAACCTTGTATTTTTTCTAAAGCTTCCTCAACTTGACCATTTGATAAATTAATTCTTGCTGAGCTAACTCTGGCTAATTTATTAAAAACTTTATTGCCTCTGTAACCATC
>LULW01000373.1_pt1 | contig 14616 bp, 17 predicted proteins | sample 729531 | NCBI WGS metagenome assembly LULW01 (sample SAMN03860279, study PRJNA289734) | marine metagenome | biome: seawater column; feature: ocean; material: water; isolation source: Red Sea water column Station 108 - depth 10m | place: Saudi Arabia: Red Sea | collected 2011-10-15 | depth 10 m | reverse complement strand
GATTTATAATACCAAAAAGTCCAACCGTTACAGCTCTCAGCACCTAATATTTGTGCAGCAACTTTATGAATTGATCCTTCTGATTTCCGATATTTTATACTACCATCAATCATAATTTTCGCATTGATTTGTTTTTTTTGATCAAAAATTTCAGTACCAGGTTTAATAATTCCTAATTCAACCAAAGATCCAAATGGCACTCTTGGTTTGGATCTATTATTTTTTATAGTATCTAAATATTCATCTTCTATAATTTTTGTATTTTTAATTCTTTTACTTGCAGCTTCAAAATAGTTTTTTTCTTTTTCTATCCCAAAATAATTTCTACCTAACTTTTTTGAAACTACAGCAGTTGTTCCCGTACCGAGAAACGGGTCCAATATTAAATCGCCTTTATTAGACGATGCTAATATAATTCTGTGCAATAAAGACTCTGGCTTTTGCGTTGAGTGAACTTTATTACCATTATTTTTAAGTCTTTCTTTTCCATTACATATAGGTAAATTCCATGTAGATCTCATCTGTAGATCATCGTTTAAACATTTAAGTGATTGATAATTAAAAGTATATTTTGAGCCTTCACTTTTTGATGCCCATATAAGTGTTTCGTGCGCATTCGTAAAACGTGTTCCTCTAAAATTTGGCATAGGGTTATTTTTATTCCAAATCACATCATTTAGTATCCAAAAACCTAAATCTTGCATTTTTGAACCAACTCTAAAAATATTATGATAACTTCCTATGACCCATATAGATCCATTTTTTTTTAAAATTCTTTTACATTCTTTAAGCCATTGAACTGAAAACTCATCATAACTTTTAAAACTATCAAATTTATCCCACGCATCGTCTACAGCATCGACTTTAGATCTATCAGGTCGACTTAATTCTTTTTTCAGTTGAAGGTTGTAAGGTGGATCTGCAAATATCAGATCAAAACTTTCAGCCGGAATTTTTTTTAATTCCTTAATACTATCTCCATTAATAATTTTATTTTTTATGTCTGAAATGATCATTTTATATTTTTGAATTAGACTCCAGTCAGGAGTCTACGTCAACCTGTGATTGAATTTATTGATTGATAATTGTTATGATTATTTTTTAAGACTCAATATCTTGTGTATTGGTTGGAAGGTTTTTCTATGAAATCTAGTCACTCCAAATTTTTTAATAGCTTTAATATGATCCTTAGTTCCATAACCTGCATTATTATCCCAGCCGTATTTTTTAAAAGAAAAAGACATCTTTTTCATTAGCTTATCTCTTTCAACTTTAGCAATAATCGATGCGGCTGAAATTTCAGGAATTTTTTCATCACCTTTTACAATAGTTTTAATCACATAATTTTTTAAGTCTGGTGGTTTATTACCATCTATTAAAACTTTTTTAGGTTTCAATTTGAGTTTCTTAATTGCTCTTTTCATTGAAAGTAGGCTAGCATTTAAAATATTAATTTTTTCAATTTCCTTTATTGATGCAGATCCTAACGCCCAAACTGAATTTTTTTTTATATATTTAGATAAAGTTTCCCTCTGAATTTTGTTAAGTTTTTTTGAATCTTTAAGAATTTTTCTATTAATTTCTTTATTTAATATAACAGCAGCTGCATAAACTGGTCCTACAAGGCTTCCTCTTCCAACTTCATCAACCCCAGCAATAATTTTTTTCATATAAAATATTATTAAAAATTTAAATCTCTAAACCAGTTTCATCTATTTTTTTTCTAATTTCTTTAAGATCGGCCCAAGAATATTTTTTTTGTTCTGCTTGTCTTAGCAGATATGCTGGGTGAAAAGTTATCATTGTTAAATATGTTTTATTATTAATTATTACTTCCTTCCATTTTCCTCTTTCTTTAGAAATTTTAATTTTATTCCCGAAGAGCGCTTCCATTGCTGTGCTTCCCATTAAAATAAGTATTTCTGGATTTATAATCGAAATATGTTTTCTTAAATATTCAGAGTATCTATTTATTTCTGATATTTCAGGCTTTCTGTTATTTGGAGGTCTATAATTTACAACATTAGTTATATACACGTTAGTTCTATCTAAATTAATAGCTTTCAACATTTTATTTAAAAGCATTCCTGCATCACCAACAAAAGGTTTTCCTAATTCATCTTCTTTTTGTCCAGGTCCTTCACCTACAATCATTATTTTTGAAGATGAATTTCCATCACTGAAAACAAGATTTTTTGCACTATTTTTTAGTTCACAATCTTCAATCTTTTCTATTTCAACTCTAAGTTTTGCTAATTCTTCAGATTTATCCTCATTAGGAGCATTATTTTTAAATCTATTTATTGGTTCATTGCTAAATTCATACTCAATACCTAGTTCGTTCAATAAATCATTATCAAATATGTCATTTTGATTTTTTTCATTTAAAGTCATAAAGTAAAAAATGTTCTTAAAAATTTTTTGTTTTATAATATTAATTCTATACCAAACAAATCTCTATTCAAAAGCAGCGAATGAAAAAGAATTCAACCAGAAGTATCTATCAAATTATCTTTCAGCATTATTATCATTTGATAACCAGAAAAATAACGATGCTCTTAAGTTTTTTGAAAATTCAAAAATATTAATTCAATCACATGATAGTTTTTTGCAAGAATATGTATTTTCTTTACTTTTGGATGGACAGGTTAAAAAAGCAATTAAACAAGTAAAATATTCTAATACCTCAATAGGAGGAGATTTTTTTGAAGGAAATTTATTATTAATTTTAGATAGCATTAACAAGAAAAAGTTTAAACAAGCAGCTTTGAAGTTAAAAAAATTGGAAAAGTTCAAAGAGGACGACTCATACAAATTTATAATTTATTCTAGCTTAAAAAGTTACATTGATCTTTTTATATATAAAAAATCTGACATTGTTGAGCAATTTGGAAAATTAGATTTGATAAACATGGCTTTTCAAAATTGTTATTTGAATTCCAAAAAAACTGAGCCTTATTTTTTAAATTTAATTAACGATCCTCAAAGTGATTACTCTAGATATACTTTTTTTTATTTGAGTAACGAAGTGTCTAATAATGACTTTGCAACAGTTGATAATTTTGCTGATACAATAGATCCTTTAAGAAGTAGTTTGCTTATTTCTCAAGTAAAAAAATGGATAGATGAAAAAAAATATAAAAAATTAACACAGCATTTTTCATGTCAAAATGAGAATGATATTTTGGCAGAATTCTTTTTCCTTATATCTAATTTTTATTCATCTCAAAGTAGATTTGATTATTCAAACATATATTTAAATATTTCAAATTATTTAAATCCAAAATTTTATTTTAATTTATCACTAATAGCTGAAAACTATCAGTCTAATAATAATTATGATCTAGCAAAAAAAACTTTCGAAAAATTTGATGATAAGGATGAAATATTTTTTTGGTACAAAACAAAGAAGATTGCCAGAATTATAGCAGAGGAAGAAAATTATGATGCAAGTTTGAATTATATATTAAAAAATCTTGAAAAATTTAATAATAAATCGACAAAGATGATTTATGATTTGGCAAATATTTACAAAAACTTTAAAAAATATGATGAGGCTATAAATTATTATACTTTGGCCTTAAAAAATTTGGATAAAAATTCTATGGCTTATGCAGATGTTCTTTATCGCAGAGGTGGAGCGTATGAAAGATTAAAAAATTATGATTTGGCGGATAAGGATTTGCTAAATTCAATTAAAATTAGACCTGACGAACCCTATACACTTAACTATCTCGCTTATAGTTGGTTAGAAAGAGGATATAAAATTGAAGAAGCAATAGAAATGTTAAATCAAGCTTACAAAGGGAAAGAAGAAGACCCTTATATAACAGACTCAGTTGGTTGGGGTTATTATTTGACAGGAAATTATATTGAAGCAGAAAAATATTTAAGAAAAGCTGTTGAATTGTTACCAAGTGATCCTGTTGCAAGTGATCATTATGGAGATGTTCTTTGGCAATTAAATAGAAAAATCCAAGCTAATTATTTTTGGAAAAGTGCTTTAAATAGCGATGAAGCAGACGAAGAATTAAAAATTAAAGTTAAGGAAAAATTATATAATGGCTTAAATAATAATTCTTAAATGAAGTTTCATAAAATAAAATCTTTTGCAAAAGTTAACCTAACTTTAAAAATTCTAAATAAATACTCAAATGGTTATCATAAAATTGAAAGTTTAATATCTAAGATCAATTTGGCTGATGAGATTTTAATAAAAGAGATACAAGGTTCAAAAAATAGAATATCGTTTAGTGGGAAATTTTCCTCAAATATTTCAAATACAAATACAATTTCGAAACTACTAAAAATATTAAATAATCATAATTATATTAAAAATAAAAAATTCAATATCAAAGTAAAAAAAAATATACCCCAATCCTCTGGTATGGGAGGAGGATCAATGAATGCAGCATCCATTTTGAACTATTTATTTAAAAAAAGAATAATTAAAATTACAAAAAATAATTTAATAAAAATTGCAAATAAAGTTGGCTCAGATGTAATTTTGGGTCTTTATGAGAGTCCAATGATCCTACAAGGGCAAAATATAAGTAAAATTAATAAAAAATTAAATTTTCATTTGTTAATAATAAAGCCTAATTTTGGATGTTCTACTAAGATGATTTATGCAAAACACAGAGGATTTTCAAAGAGCCTATTCAATAAATCAAACAAGATTGAAAGACAGGATTTATTAAAAGTTTCGAATAACGATTTAGAGAGAGCAGCCTTTAATAGATATCCAATTTTAGGAAAGATCAAAAGTTACTTGCAAAATTTAGATAATATTTACTTTGCAAATATGACAGGTTCGGGTTCGACTATAATTGGTTATTTTTTAACCAAAAATGCGGCAATAAAAGCTCAAAAAAAATTAAAAAATAAATATAAAAACTATTGGTGTATTTACTCTAAAACTATATAAAGCTTTTTTTTTGTGTTATACGAAAAACATCTTGGGGTGTAGCCAAGTGGTAAGGCAGCGGTTTTTGGTACCGCCATTCCTAGGTTCGAATCCTAGCACCCCAGCCATTTATGAAAGCTTTACTTAAAAAAATTTTTCAAAACAAAAAAATTTCAAGTGATAAAGATCTCAAATTTCTAGATTTAAAAAATAATAAGGGAGTAAATAAAATATTTGGTGCAATAAATAACCACAATGAAACCAGCGAGATTAGATATGTTGGTGGTTGTGTAAGAAAAATTTTAAATGATGAAAAAACAGATGATATCGACCTTGCAACTAATTTAACTCCTGATCAGGTTAAGCAATGTTTAGATAAAAACCAAATAAAGTTTTTTGAAACAGGAATTGAACATGGCACAATCACAGCAGTGATTGATGATCAAAATTTTGAAATTACAACATTAAGAAAAGATGTAAAAACAGATGGAAGGCATGCTGTCGTAGAATATACAACTAATTGGAAGGAAGATTCATTAAGGAGAGATTTTTCAATAAATTCAATATATTCAGATTTAGACGGGAATTTATATGATCCAAATTCTGGTCATAAAGATTTAAATGTTGGAATAATTAAATTTATAGGTGATCCAGAAACTAGAATAAAAGAAGATTATTTAAGAATTATTAGATATTTAAGATTTTATACTGAATATAGCAAAATCGATCATGAAATTAATATAATAAAAATCATTAAAAAAAATATAGAGGGTTTAGGAAAAATATCAAAAGAAAGACAATTCAATGAATTAAAAAAAATTCTCAAATTGGATAACTTTTTAAAGTTATTTAAAAATAAAACCTCTTGTGAATTATTTTCATTAATTTTTCCTCAACTAAAAAATTTTAAAAAATTGAGCAAGTTATCAAAACTACAAGAAAAGATATTAAAAAATAAAAGTTTAAATTTCGTCATTTCTTTTCTTGTAATCGATGAAACTGACAATTCTGACTATTTTGTATATAAATATAATTTACCCAATGAGTTAAAAGATAAAATTAATTTTCTAAAAAATAATTCGCTAAATAAAGATAGTACTAAAATTTTTAACAAGAAAGATTTACAAAAAATATTTTATTATGAGGGTAAATCTAGCACAATCGATTTAATTGATTTCAATTTGTTATATTTTAAACAAAGTAAAAAACTTTCAGAATTAAAAACTTACTTTGAAAAATTAGATAAACCAGAATTTCCAATAAAAGCTCAGTTATTAATAAATGATTATGGATTAAAGGAGGGAAGGGAATTGGGTCAAAAATTAAAAAATTTAGAAATGAAATGGATTGAAAATAATTTTAATTTATCAAAAAAAGATATGGAAAAAGTTTTATCAAATTAAACGTATTTTACGTCTACAATCTCAAAATTTTTTGTCCCTGCTGGTGTATTTATCTCTACAAGATCCCCTTTATTTTTACCTATAAGACCTTTTCCTATTGGTGATTGAAAATAAAGAAGCTTTTGTTTTAGATCTGCCTCGTCTTTACCAACAATTTTGTAATTTATTTTTTCATTTGTATCTAAATTTTGAAGGTAGACTGTAGATCCAAATATCACCTTCCCATCATTACTAATCTTGGTGATATCAATTACATTTGCTCTTGCAATTAAATCCTCAACTTCTTGAATTCTTCCCTCGTTATGTGATTGCTGTTCTTTTGCAGCATGATATTCAGCATTTTCTTTCAAATCTCCATGTGATCTTGCTTCAGCAATGGCTGCAACAATTTCGGGTCTCTTTTTTTCTTTTAAAAAAATTAATTCACTTTTTAATTTTTCTAATCCTTCAGTAGTAATTGGTTCTTTATCCATAATTTACCATTTAGCTGTTGGTGGTAATGACATAAGTATAGCTTCAACATTTCCACCAGTTTGTAAACCAAATTTTGTCCCCCTATCATGTAATAAATTAAATTCAACATATCTACCTCTTTTTTTGTATTGGATTTCTTTATCTTTAATTGTCCATTTTAATTTATTTTTTTTCTCAATTATTTCATTAGAAATGTTTTTAAAACTTATTCCCACTTCTCTAACAAAAGAAAAATCTTTTTCCCAATTACTTTTTTTATAATCAAAAAAAATTCCGCCAATACCTCTAGGCTCTTTTCTATGTGGTAAATAAAAATATTCATCACACCACTTTTTATATTTTTTGTAATAATTTTTGTTGTGTTTATTACATGATTTTTTTAGTTCTGAATGAAACCAATTTTCTAATTTCTTATCTTTCATACAAGGTGTAACATCCATTCCACCTCCAAACCAACCAAATGAAGTAACTATATACCTCGTGTTAAAATGCATTGCGGGCACATGAGGATTTTTCATATGCATAACAACAGATATTCCAGATGCCCAAAATTTAGAGCTTGTTTTAGTACCTGGAACTTTATTTTTAAATTCATTTGAAAATTTTCCATAAACTTCTGAAAAATTTACTCCAACTTTATCAAAAATTTTACCGTTTTCTAAAATTCTATATTGTCCTCCACCTTCATCATTACTTTTACTTCTATTCCAATTAGTAATTTTAAATTTGGTTTTTTTGCCCTCTTTTTCCTCTATTTCTCTACAAAGTACTTCTTGTAAAGTTTTAAACCAATTTTTTGCTAATTTCTTTTTTATGTATTGATCCATTTAACCTAACTGTCTTATAAATTCTGAAGCTCCTATGGCCACTGATATTGAAATGTTTAACGATCTTTTATTTTTTAGCATTGGAATCTTAATTCTTTCATTAACCTTAGAATGTACATCTTCTGGAACACCAGCACTTTCTCTGCCAAAGAGCAATATATCATTACGCTTAAATTTAAACTTTGTATAAACTTTGCTAGCTTTTGTCGTCATTAAAACTACTCTATTTTTACTATTTTCATCAAAGAATTCTTTAGGGCTCTTGTAAAATTTAATTTCACTGTAATCTAAATAATCCATAACAACTCTCTTGAACCTTTTATCGCTAAATAAAAACCCACAAGGTTCAATGATTTCTAAACTAGCCCCTAGGCAAGAACAAGTTCGAATAATTGAAGCTGTATTTTGAGGAATATCCGGCTGATATAGAGCTACTTTTAGACCGTGTTTTAAAGGTTTCTGTGTCATTGTTACCATAGAAATATCTCTTTTTTATTATATGAAATCATATATTACCAAAGTTATAAAATATTAAAGATGTCAGATCAAAAAGACGAAAAAAAGACCAACAGAAGAGATTTCTTGTTTACTGCTACTGCCGCCGCAGGTGCAGTTGGAGTAGGTGCTGCTGTTTGGCCATTAGTCGATCAAATGAACCCAGATGCCTCTGTAAAAGCATTAGCAAGCACAGAAGTAGATGTGAGTTCAATGCAACCCGGACAATCTTTAACAGTTCTTTGGAGAGGTAAACCTGTTTTTATAAAGAGAAGAACGGATGATGAAATTAAAAAAGCGAGAGCAGTTGACATCAATGATCTTAAGCATCCTGAAAAAGATGAAGATAGAGCAAAAAATCCTGAATGGTTAGTGATGCTAGGGATTTGTACTCATCTAGGATGTGTTCCATTAACAGATAAAGGTGATTATGATGGTTGGTTTTGTCCTTGCCATGGTTCTCATTATGATACATCTGGTAGAATTAGAAAAGGACCAGCTCCAACTAATATGGAGATACCTAAATACGAATTTGTAAATACTAACACGATTAAGATTGGATAAATATGAGTGATCACGAATACACACCTAGTTCAAAATTTGGTAAATGGTTCAATGATAGACTGCCTTTGCTTACATTGGCAAATCACTTAACAGATTACCCTACACCAAAAAATTTAAATTACTGGTGGACTTTTGGTGGGATATTAACTTTTTGCTTAATTACCCAAATAGTTACAGGATTAGTTTTGGCTATGCACTACATTGCTCATGCAGATATGGCATTCAGCAGTGTCGAACATATAATGAGAGATGTGAATTATGGATGGTTGTTAAGATATGTTCACGCAAATGGTGCTTCTATGTTTTTCCTTGCAGTTTATATTCATATTTTTAGATCTTTATTTTACGGATCATATAAATCTCCTAGAGAAATAATTTGGATACTTGGAATTATAATTTATCTGCTAATGATGGCAGCTGCTTTTATGGGATATGTTCTTCCTTGGGGACAAATGAGTTTTTGGGGAGCAACAGTAATAACAAATTTATTTAGTGCAATACCACTTGTGGGAGAGAGTATAACAACTTGGTTATGGGGTGGTTACTCAGTTGACAATCCAACTTTAACAAGATTTTTTACTCTTCATTACTTGATACCGTTTTTAATACTAGGGCTTGTAGTACTTCACATATGGGCATTACATGTTCCTGGAAATAACAATCCAGTTGGTATTGATATTAAAAAACCTTCTAAAGATACAGTTCCGTTTCATCCATACATCGTAATTAAAGATGCTTTTGCGTTATTAATGTTTTGTATTGTTTTTGCGTTGTTTGTATTTTATCAGCCAAATATTTTAGGACATGCTGATAATTATATCGAGGCGGATCCACTTGTAACTCCTGCTCATATAGTTCCTGAGTGGTACTTATTACCTTTTTATGCGATCTTAAGATCTGTTCCTGATAAACTTATGGGTGTTGTAGCTATGTTATCAGCTATTTTAATTTTAGCTGCTTTACCATGGTTGGATACGTCAAAAGTTAGATCAGCAGTTTTCAGACCGTTATTTAGACAGTTCTACTGGATCTTGGTAGCTGATGTTTTAATTCTAGGATATGTAGGGGCGATGCCAGCTGAAGGATTGTACTTGTTAATTGCAAGAGTTGCTACAGCGTATTACTTTGCGCATTTTTTAATTATTCTTCCAGTTTTAGGATGGAAAGAAAAAACTACCCCGCTGCCTTTGAGTATTACCGAGCCAGTTTTAGGAGGCTCGCCAAATTTAGCTGCAGCAAGGAGTGATGAAAAAATAGAAAAAACAATAAAGTGAGAAAGTTAAAAAATATTTTTTTTGTATTAATATTCTCAGTTATAGTACTAAATTCATCTAACTCTGCTGAAAAATCACCTCCTTTTTTAGAGACTAAATGGACTTTCAAAGGTCTCTTTGGAAAATTTGATAGAGCATCACTTCAAAGGGGTTATCAAGTATATACAGAAGTATGTGCATCTTGCCATTCTATGAAATATTTAACCTATAGAAATTTAGCAGAAAAGGGTGGACCAGAATTTTCTGAAGCAGAGGCCAAAGCAATAGCTGCAAGTTTTGAGGTAACAGATGGTCCGGACTGATGGTGTTTATTACAATAAGTATATGTATGGTAATAAAATTAAAATGCCAGCTCCTTTATCTGATGATTTAATTGAGTATACAGATGGAACAAAAGCAACAGCTGAGCAAATGTCCAAAGATGTTACAAATTTTCTGATGTGGTCAGCGGAACCACATTTAGAGCAAAGACATAAAACAGGATTTAGAGTTATAGCTTATTTGATAATATTGACTGTATTGGTTTACTTTACAATGAAGAAGATATGGTCACGTGTTGAACCTAAAGTTTAGAACATCCCCATCTTTAACGATATAATCTTTACCTTCTAATCTCATTTTGCCGTTTTCTCTTGATTTTAACCAACCACCACTACCAACGAAATCTTGATAAGACACAGTTTCTGCTCTTATAAAACCTTTTTCAAAATCTGTATGAATTATACCTGCTGCTTGAGGCGCCATGCAATTTTTGTTAATTGTCCAAGCCCTTGTCTCCTCAACTCCTGAAGTGAAAAACGTCTCTAAAGATAAAAGGTCATATCCTTTTTTGATTAATAAATTTAATCCAGTATCATCTACGTTGATCATTTTCATATAGTTTTTTCTTTCTTCATTTTCTAGTTCATTTAATTGATTTTCTATTTCAGCTGAAATAGTTAGAGTGTTTTTAGAACCATATTTTTCAATAAAACTTTTTGTATAATCATTGCCTTTATCAATGCTATTTTCATCAACATTACAAACATACAATTTAGGTTTTGTTGACAATAATCCTGACAATTTAACATCCTTTTTATCAAATTCTTCGTATAATTTATTTATATCATCGTTATCATTAATTAAATTCTGAGCTCTTTCTAGAATTTGGTTTTGATTTTCGTCATTATTTTTTTTATTTTTCCTATCAAGTCTTTTTTGGATAGATTCCAAATCAGCTAAAGACATTTCTGTTTCAATTATTTCTAAATCTCTAATGGGATCAACTGTTGGATTTACATTCTGAATATCATCAGAATCAAAACACCTAATTAAATGAATAACAGCATCTACTTCTCTTATGTGGGATAAGAATTTGTTACCTAATCCTTCACCTTTAGAGGCTCCTTCGACTAATCCTGCTATATCAACAAAAGATATTGTAGTATTTATTTTTTTTTTTGAATTTGAAATTTTAACCAATTCATCTAACCTATAATCTGGTACAGGAACTACACCTATATTTGGATCTATCGTACAGAAAGGAAAATTTGCTGCTTGGGCTTTACTTGAATTTGTAAGTGCATTAAATAAAGTAGATTTACCAACATTTGGTAAACCAACTATACCACACTTAAAACCCATTTAATTATTGTTAACTTTGCTTGAGAATAAATCTAATTTTTTATCTATCAAAATAGCAATAGAGTCTATTATATTGTGAGTAATTTTTTCTAAGTGTTCTTGTTCATCATCAGAAAAATCATTTAAAACAAAATCTGATACAGACATTTTATTCTCTGGCTTTCCAATCCCAATCCTCACTCTTGAATAGTCTTTTCCAATAAATTTATCAATTGAAGCAACTCCATTGTGACCTGCACTTGATCCACCAAATTTTGCCTTTATTTTTCCAAACTCTACATCTAGATCATCATGAAAAACAATAACATCTTCTGCATCTATTTTGAAATATTCAAGCAATTCTCTGATACATATCCCTGAGTTGTTCATGAAAGTCAGAGGTTTGATAGCATAAATTTTCTTTTCCCCAATATTACCTGTTGTAAGTAAACCCTTAAATTTTGGCTTTTGCTTTGAAAGACCAAATTTTTGATTTATTGCATCTACAACTTTAAAACCTATATTATGTCTATTATTATGACTGTTTGGGGTTGGATTGCCCAAACCTACGAGTAACAACATTTTATTTTATTATTATTTTCACAGATTATTATTTTTTCTCTGCTGGAGCTTTTCCTTCTTCTTTTCCTTTATCACCATCTGCAGCTTTTTCTGCACCTTCTTCAGGTTTAGCATCTCCATCCGCAGCTGCCTCCGTAGCTTCTCCACCTTCTCCCTCAGCTTCTGCTGGTTTTTCAGGCTCTTTAACAACCGTTGGTGCTGCGACGGTTGCGATTACAAAGTCTCTTCCTTGAATTGTAGGTGTTACATTTTCAGGTAAATTTATAAAAGATATTTTAATACTTGCTCCAATATCTAAGTTATTTAAATCTACAACTAACTCTGTTGGTATGTTTTCTGTAGGACATCTTAATTCAACTTTTCGTCTTACTATATTCAAAACTCCACCTCTTTTTAATCCTGGTGATAATTCATGGTTTATAAATTTAACTGGAATTTCTAAAATTACTTTTGCACCTTTAACAATTCTTAAAAAATCTAAATGTATAGGCTCATCTGTAACTGTATCAAAATCAATAACTCTTGGTAAAACTTTTTGTTCTTTCCCATCAATATTAATTGAAATTATATTTGATAAAATATTTTCTTTATTTAATAAATTTTTTACTTCTTTAACAGAGACAGAGATTTTTTGATTTGGCTCCTCTCCTCCATAAATTATTCCTGGAACCATACCTTTACTTCTAAGAGATTTAACTTCACCCTTAGTTTTTGTTTCTCTTATTGTGGCTGCTAATAAACTCATAAAGTGTCGGGTTTTTAACTTATGAAACTAAATTTTACAAGTAAATTATTTAAATAGATCTGATACTGAGGTAGAATTTGATATTCTTTTAATAGCTTCTCCAACCAAATTAGAGATTGTTAATACCTCAATATTCTTAGCTTTTTTAACTTTCATTGAATTATCTATTGTATCAGTTACAACTAAATTTTTTATCGAAGATTTCTTAATTTTTTCAACAGCATTACCACTTAATACACCATGTGTTACATACACATGAACATCTTTAGCTCCTCTTTTTTTTAATTCAGAAGCTGCATTTACAATTGTTCCACCAGAGTCGATTATATCATCAACTAATATACAAGTTTTATTTTTCACATTTCCAATTACATTCATTACTTCTGACTTTCCAGGAGCAGGTCTTCTTTTATCTACTATTGCTAAATCTACATTTAACAATTTTCCTAAAGCTCTTGCTCTTGCGGTACCACCGACATCCGGAGCAACACAGATTATATTATTTTTTTTTAATTTCTTTTTTATATGTCTAGCAAATATTGGAGTTGCAAATAAGTTATCTACTGGAATATCAAAAAATCCTTGAATTTGTCCAGAGTGTAAATCAACTGTAACGACTCTATCTGCTCCTGCTTTTGCAATAAGGTTAGATACAAGTTTTGCAGATATAGATGTTCTAGGAACCACCTTTCTATCTTGTCTTGCATATCCATAATTCCATTAAATTGTCATTTGCAGGAGATGAAACGGATTGAATTAAAAAAATACTATTGCCTCTAATATTTTCATTAATTTCTATATAGATTTCTCCGTCTGCAAATTTTCTTATGTTTGAATTCACTAGTCTATTTTTTAAAAATTTAGATATTTTTTGACTAAGATGTTTATTACTGTTTCCTGTGAGAATTTTCATCCGAGATGACCTATTTAATCATAATTGCAGAAATATTTCTACCATAATCGTTATGCTTATTTTTTTTTGATCTCCTAGAACTAAAAAAGTTATTTTCTAGAGCGTAGGTATCTTTTCTTATTATATCTATTTTTTTAACTCCATTTTCATAAAATTGAGATTTTATATATTTGCTTAAATCAAAATAAATTTTTTTCTTTTTAAATGTGAAGAAATTCACATTTTTTTTATTTTTGTCCTTAAACAATTTAAAAAAATCATTTTTTACTTCGTAGCTATTTTTTTTTATACATGGCCCAATGCAAGCAATCATATCTTTCTCTGAGCATCCATTTTTTTTTAAAAGCTGAATTGTTTTTTTTACTATTCCCTTAAAAGCACCTTTCCACCCAGCATGTATTGCACCAACAAATTTTTGCTTTTTTTCTATAATTAGAATTGGTGCACAATCTGCAGTGAGTATACTAATCGCAATATTTCGCTTATTTGTAATCATCGCGTCACCAGTCAATCTTTTTTTTGGAATACCACTTATTTTATAAACTTTGTTACTGTGAATTTGATTAAGAGAAACTAGATTTCCACTTGTGCAACCTATTTTTTTTGAAACTATTTTTAAATTTTTACTTATATTAGCAATTTTATCTTTTGAACCTTTTCCACAATTTAAACTTTTATAGATTCCTTTTGAAGTACCACCCAATCTATTAAAAAAATAATGTGAAATGGATTTTTGATCTTTAAAAATTTTTGACTTAATCACTTAAAACCCAAATTAAAATTATTTTTGGATTTGCTTACAAATAATACTTTAAACAAAGAGCCCATATA
>LULW01000404.1_pt2 | contig 14628 bp, 16 predicted proteins | sample 729531 | NCBI WGS metagenome assembly LULW01 (sample SAMN03860279, study PRJNA289734) | marine metagenome | biome: seawater column; feature: ocean; material: water; isolation source: Red Sea water column Station 108 - depth 10m | place: Saudi Arabia: Red Sea | collected 2011-10-15 | depth 10 m | reverse complement strand
TATTTGTTTCCAAATTATTTTATCTACAGCTTTATTATCGTCGGTTAATATCATGCCACCTTTACCTATTTTCAAATGTTTTTTGTGATGAAAAGAAAGGCACATGTAACTTCCTGGTATGTACATATTTGAAGTTAATCTTTTGGCCGAATCGTATATTGGCGTTGGCTTAAGTTGATATACGCCTTGCCAATCTAAATCTTCAAATTCTAATTTTGCTCCAGCTTGTAAAATTGATTGAGGAACAGAAACGTACGTGTGTTTTGGTATTGTAATTTTTTTATTTTTTACGTCTAAGTATTTGCAAGCTAAAAAAATAGCATCTGTGCAACTATCAGTAGCTATGCCATAAGGCGCTCCAGCATATTCTGCAATAGATTCCTCAAACCACTCGACTATTTCAAAAGGGTTTCTCATTGGTGCAATATATAAAGTTTTTTCTTAAAACCACAAGACTCAAAAAGACGTATGCTTCTTTCGTTATCAATATAAATTTTAGCTACAGAATTTGGAAATTTTTTTTGTATTTTTTTTAAAAGTTTTTTGCCTATACCAAGACCTTTAAAATCTGGATCAACACCAATTCTAATATCATTATCCACGACCCCAACAAATCCAATAACATCGTTGTCATTGATAGTTGCTACGTAGTAATTTTTACAATGTTCTTCCATAAATAATTTGTGAGTTTCTTTGTTTATGTAAGAAGAATCTAAAAAACAATCTCTAGAAGCGTTTCTAATTGTTCTAATTTTTTCCCAAAAAGTTTCTGAACATTTTTGTATTGTTAATTCCATAAATCTATCTCTTGCTGTATTGGGTTTGTGGGATTAGACCAGTATGTATTTAAATATGTTCTGGTCCCCTTCCATCCTTCTAGTTTTAAATATGGGCCTAATGAAGAACCTATATCCATATATTGATTGTTTTCGTAATCTTTATACAATTCATATATAAGAAAATTACTTAAAGACGAAGCGGCAAAAAGAAACAAATAATTTTCTATATTATTTTCTTTTACCCATTTTTTTATATCATCTATTAAATTAAAATTATTTACTATACAATTAGTTCCTATGGGAAAGTGTTTTTCTACTTTAAAGGGTAGTCCTGTTAGATCCGAGTTTTCATTACTAATCAAAACTATTTTTTTTGTTTTAAACACTGGTATCATTTCAGAAACATATAATTTATAATTATCGTTAATTAAAACATTACTAAAACTTAGATCTGAGTAATCAGAACTTTCGTGTAGGTCTATGCAAAACTGCCAAGATTGATTGTTATCAAAACTATTTTGTCCTGGTATTCCTTTTATGTAATTTTTCTTTTTAAATTTAAAAGACTGTATTAGTTTTTTGCGAATGTGAGAATCCCTTTCAGGCACAAACTCTTTTCTTTCTTCATCTGGGTATGTATTGTGTGGCACTATATATGGGTTTTCTCCATAGATGTCGCCTTGAACAAAAAATCCATCTCCCAACACTAATTTTTTGTTTCTTAAAATTGTAATTTCTCCATCCGAAAATCTAGAAAAAGCAAAAGGTGTTTGGGTTTTTACTAAATCTAATATCTTATAAAATTCTTCTTTATAGTCCTTCATGCCAATTATATATTCCTTTCGGATGATCTGGTTTCCAACCTAAATTAATTAATTTTTGATTATCTATAGAGTATCTAACATCTTGACCCCAACGATTATCTACATATTGTACGTAATCTTCGGTTTTACCAAACCAATTTAAAACAGTTTTAACAACGTCTATATTTTTAATGTAATTTTTAACACCAATATTAAAACATTCATTTGTTACTTTACTTTCTAATATATGCATAATTGCTTTAACATTGTCTTTAACGTACACCCAATCCCTAATGTATGATCCATCTCCATGGACAGGCACTTTTTTATTATTTTTTACGCAATCTATAACCTTTGGTATTAGTTTTTCTTCAAATTGTCTTGGGCCATAATTGTTAGAGCTTCTTGTAATAATATAATTTATTTCATAAGTTCTGCTATAAGATTGAACTAGCATTTCAGCACAAGCTTTAGAAGCAGAATATGGATTACTCGGTGATAATTTATCATACTCAAAAAATGAGCCAACTTCTTTATCTCCATAGACCTCATCGGTGCTAATATGAAAAAACAAAGGTCTTGAATATTTTGGTTTACCTCTAATTAATTCTAACAAATTCCAGACCCCTAAAACGCTACTTTGTATAAATGGGTATGAGTCATTAATTGAGTTATCGACATGACTTTCCGCAGCAAAATTCATCACAACATCGCAAGAGGGTAAATTTTTTAACTGACTTATATCTTTTTTAATTAATTTATAATTCTTATGATTGTCGAATGGAAGAGCTTCTTGAGAAGCATAACCCATTTTATCAATATCGATTACTTCATAACCCAAATCTAAGGCTAGTTCTACAAAATGACTGCCTATAAAACCTCTACCACCTGTTACTACTAATTTCATTTATAATTTTTGCTATTCTAATTGATGATTCACCATCTCCGTATGGACAATCTTGGTTTATTTTATAATTGTCAAATAAAAAATTAAATGTGTTAAAAAGATGATCGGGAGATTTACATATGTGCAAATGACCTGTTTCTATAGCTTCTGGTCTTTCTGTAGTTTTTCTACAAACTATAACTTTTTTATTGAAAAAAGAGCCTTCTTCTTGTAGTCCACCGCTATCTGAAATAATAACCTTACATTTGACTAAAATTTTTAAAAGTTCTTCGTGTGATAGCGGATCAACAACTTTAATATTTTTTAAAATATTTTTATGTTTTTGAACATTTGGATTCGGATGTAAAGGAAAAATAAACTCTACATTATCATGATATTCAGCTAATTTATTTAACTGATTAAACCATTCTTTTAATAAATTATGATTTTCTCTTCTATGCAAGGTAATTAAAACTTTATCTTTGTACTATTAAATTTTGTTCTGAAAGTTTGGTAGGACAAAAATTTATATCTGATATTCGAGATATCATTTGCCTGTATCCCTCCTCTGGATATGGATGATTTAAATCATGGCTTCTAAGACCAGCTTCAAGATAATATATATTATTACCTCTATGGAAGGCAGCTAAAGCGCAAGCAAACGCTGAAGCGGTGTCGCCTTGGACAAAAACAGAGTCAAAATCTCCATCTGGAAACTGAGTTAAACAGTCTGAGATTAGTTGATCTAATCTGTTAGATGATTCATTAATTTTTATTTTAAAATCAACTTTTACGTTTTTTAACAAATCTTCATGCTGGCCTGTAAATAAAAGTTTGTAATTAGATATTTCTTTAATCAAAGGTTTTACTTTTAACCATTCTGGTCTAGTTCCGAAGCAAATTAAAATATTATTCATAATTTAATAATTTAAATCCTTTGTTATAGTAATATTTTAAAGATTGTCCGAATAAAGAAGAATGATGTTGAACTGATATAGCGTTTGCATCTACGCCATATTCATTAGCTAGTTTTGGATTACTGCCCCACAAAGACAAATCTTCTTCTGGGTGAGGTGGGACATATGTATTTAAATTTAAATACTTTTGAATTGAATAAGAAAAATGCATGTCTTCTCCACACATTCTTGATAGAGGTGGTTGAGTTTCTCTCCAAAAAGCTGAAAGCAAATCCCTATGAAAAAACCAAGAATGGCCTACTATATCAACCTGCTCTGTTTTTTTATTTGGGTTCGCCCAACCATGTCTTTGATAATTAACATAATCTAAATCTAAAAAGTTAACACCTATTGTTCCATATAAACCATTGTTTTGGTTTTCTATACAATCAATACAATTTTTAAACCAATTTTCTCCTGGTATGGTATCATCATCGAATACACATATGTAATCAGAGCTTGTATTTAAGGCAAAAGCAAAACGAGCCCAAACGCCATAATTAGCGTTGTTTGCAGATACACACGCATTTATGTCATTAAAATTAAAAGTAATATCACCTTGCGGATCATTTTTCCAAATAAAAATTTCATTTGGTTTAATAGATTGATTTGAAATTGCAACGTATTGAAGTTTTATTGTATGAGGCCTCCTAAATGCATTTAATACCACAGATACTTTTTTCATAATTTATTTATTTTTTCCCAAAAAATTGAGGAAGCGTTTTGACACTCTTCTTTAAATTTTTCATAACCAACTTTTTCAAATTCCATGTAAGACCCTATTTTATCTGTTCTTCCTACAACGTTTTCGCAACCACAAATTAAGCCTTCGCCAACCATTCTGCAAAAAGGCTCATTGACAACGGGGCTGTGAAAAATAGTCTTACATTTTCTCAAAATATCTGCAATTTCTTTTTGAGACTTTTCGCCAAAAAATTCTACATTTTTGTATTCAAGGCAAAAATCTGTTATAGATTTAACTATTTGAGGTTCTCCCCAGCCAAATATTGAAATTTTTCTGTCTTTATTTCGTTTTGAAAAATCAAATAAATTTTGTAAACCTTTAAGGGGGTGAAGAGAGCCACAATATACGACATCATGTTCCTTTTCGTCTTCTGATTTATAAAAAATGCTTGTATCTATTGGATCGTAAACTATCTCTATGTTATCAAAATAATTTCCGTAAAACTTTTTAAAATAATCGACATGAAAAGAAGATAAAAAAAAGTTAATTTTTGAGTGTTGAAAAAGTTTTTTTCTTAATTGGTTATCTAGATAAGAACAAGAATCGTGTTCATATCTAACATGATTGTCACTAGATAAAATAAAATCAAGTTTTTGAGGGCTATTTTTAGATATTGCCTCTAGATTAGAACTAATTACAAGATCGTAATGCTCGTAAAAGTCCATAGGAGAACTATCAAAGTTGTGAAGTTTTATTTCATGACCAAGCTCAATGCCTTTTTTAATAACAAGATCATTGCTTTGTTGTGCTCCTCCAGGCGAGTGGTTTAGCCCAAAATCACTTATAAATAATATCTTCATCCTCCGCTATAATAAAAGCAGAGATGAAAAAATCAATCCATATCTTCTACTACTTGTGCTTGTAAAAGAGTAGGATCTATTTTAATAAGAGATGCGTCAGATTCAAGCTCTTCAGAGCCCTCTACTTTTTTACCAGATCTCCACTGTTTGCAAGACCAATATCTAGCCTTGTACTTGGGGCCAGGGTTAGTATCGCACTGATGCCTTGCTCTAAAAGACTTGCGACGCTCTGGGTCGTCTCTTTTGATTTCCATGTTTGGGTCTCCAAAAGTAACTTTAACTACGTTACCTTTGTCATTTTTTACATAGACTCCGAATTTTTTTTTTGAACCTGATGGAAGTCTAAAGGGTTTATTTAGAGTTTTTTTTTCCTTAGCCTCTAATTCGAAGATTGGCGACGCATCGCCTTCTGCAACTTCTTCTAAACTACATCCAACAGAAAGTAAATCTATTTTAGCTAATGCAAACTCTACAATAGATACATCTTTACCTTCTATAAAGTCTCCAGGACTCCATTCATTGTGTGAATCCGCTAAATTTAGTATTTCTTCTTCTGATCCTCTGGCGACATCTGAGTCAGCCTTTCGATAAGAATCTTTTACTTTGCCCCCTCGCATCATTTTTAAAAACATATTGACTCTGGCCATTGCCCAAGAAGCCCTTGACTGACCTGGTCTATGTGTTCCAGAAAAAGCTCCAGCTCCTCTTCTATATACTTTTTTTAACATTCCTAGAGTAACTTTTCTAGAATGTTTGGAATTGTGTTCCTTTACTTTATTTTTGAGAGAGGTTGTAACCTTTTCGCTAAAGGTAATTTTAGCCTTAGACTCTTTAACTAATTCTTTATCGTCTTTTCTTTCTAGAATTTTTTTTGATTTTTCCTTAGAATCTGGGGATGTTCCAGCTGAGCCTGGTTCGTTCTTTGATGAGCCTTTTTTGCGCTCTTCTGGTTTGGATGGAGTTTGCGCGCCACTCTTGGGGCCAGGTCTACCTGCTATAATTTGTTCTGAAAAATCAAGTTCCATGTTATATGTTACACTTTTTTTTAAAAAAATTAACCCCAAAATTTATATACTACAAGTGCTGTCAATGCTGTAAGCAATCCACTAACAACGATCCAAGCTACTTTGTTAAATCCAGAGGTAAATGCCTTTGCTTCAGCAACACTTCTTTCCATCACCATCATTCTAGCGTTCATGTCCTCTACTTTTTTAAACAAAACATCTGTTAAAGTCCTTAATTGAATAAGTTTTTCTTCAGCTCTAGCTATTGCTATTATAGCCTCTGACAACTTATCTACTTTTTCTTCTATTCTTGAGAGTCTATCTTCTTGGTCACTCATGCGTAGAATGCTTTACACTAAATCTTCTTCTGAATCAATAGAAGGAAACAAATAATCTCTATGATCTTCTTCAGAAAGATTAAAATGCTGACAAGCCTCTGCAAAAGTGTCAAAATATGTCCAACCATCTACTGGATAAGTATATGTATCTTTTTGAGATATGTGTAGCGTATAGTTTTTATTAAGAAGATGCGTACCATGAATCATGACAGATTGTTTCGCACCCACTTCTAATTTGTAAAATCCTTTTTCTTCTTCCATAATATTATAATGATAAAGTCCAACCTTTATCTGTTGCTATTTGTTTATCTGCGTCTGTCAAGTCTGCTGTATATGAATTATTTCTTATATCAAGTGTGGCACTATGTGATACTGTAACTAATTGATTAAAAATTTCTAACATTCGTTCACGTTTTATTGGACTATATCTTAAACCATCACCACTATTACCAGTTACTGTATATTTAAATCCTGTCGCAACTTCTGAGAATGTAACTGCATTTGTAGCTCCAGACCAGTCTGCTGCCCAAGGAGTAAACTGGGTACTTGAAGATGCAGAAGAACTTTCGGTTGGGTTATCATCAGAACTATCTTTGATTGTCCACGTATAATTACCGCTGCTTTCAGCGACTGTTAATACGCCATTACCGCCTGATTGTGCATATCCAGTTCCGTCTGCAGTTATATGATACTCTCCACTTATGTCAGAATGATTTGCAACAGTTACGTTTATTCTTGGACTTGCATAACCAGCTCTAAACGTGCCAGGAAATTTTATAGCATTAATATTTCTGGTCATATGAAACATTTGATAATAGTCGCTTGTTTCAGTAGCAAAAGAAAAGTCGACCCCATCAATAACAGCAAGATTATTGCAACTTAGAAACATTCTATGATATTCTCCGTCTGATCCTAAAGCTATCATTCCAGTAAATTTTACTGATATTAATGAACGGCAGTTTGCAAACATATTAGCTAGCGCGTTGTTATTTGTTAAAGACCTAACTTTTATTTCTGGTAATTCCTCCAAACAAGTCATGGTATTAAAGGTTGAGCTAAAATCTACACAATTAGAAAAATCTAAATGAGTGTAAAGAGGGCTAAATCTACGGGCGCTTCTACAAAAATAAAACATACTAGTTGCATCGCTGCATTTAGTAAATTGACCAAAAAAAGGAATTTCAAGTAGCATTCTGTGTTCACGAAATAATGCTTGCATGGGTACCGTGCTACGATTTATGCTTGCAAATGCGTCTGTAGTTCCATCAAAAATAACAGAATAATCTTTTATTGAGAAACATTGACTAAATAAACTATTAAGTCCATTAGCATCTATTTGTTGAAAATGAATTCCTTTTGGAATTTTTGTTAGACTTGCACAAGCATTAAACATATTCCGTATTTGTTTGTTAGTATTAGAACCCGTTGGTAGTCCTATATATGGAATATGTCTTAATTTTAAACAAAGTCTAAATGCTTGGTAACAACTACCCAAACTACTTTGTATAGAATCACCAAATAGACCTTCTGGAAGGTATTGTAAGTTAACACACTCCTCAAAACATTGCTGTAGTCTATTCATATTTTTAAACCAAAATTTATCTTGGCTGGCAAATTCGTCTGGCAAAAATTTTAAGTTATGGCACTGATAAAAAGCATAAAGGTAATCTCTTGTAGCGTTGTTACGAACCCAAGGGACAAATGGTATTGATTGGAGAGACCTACAGCCTTGATATAAACGCGAAGGATTAAATAACCTATTTGAGCTAGTATTTCTAACTTCTAGCTGTTCACATAGTCTCATGGGACGGCTAGTATTTATTGTATGATCGGTACAATTACTCGAACTCACAAATAGATCTAATATATTTTGTCCTCTTCTCAGTCCGAAATGAGTAAAATTAACATATGGCCCATCTACATTAAAATTAATAGAGCTAAATTTAGCTGAACCTTGAAGTGAGATTTCAAATATTGCTTGCCCGTATCCTCTGACTAATGTAGATTTAGCAGTGCTTGTATCTCCAGTTATCATATTATAATCATAAACGTGATGATGGGTAACGTTTTCTTTTAAGTAATATCCAGAGCCAGAATTATTTGCTACTACTTTTATATTTTGAAATCCTATTTCAGCGTTAGCGGTTGTGTTCGCATAAACGCTGTTTGCATCTGCTTGAGGACGTATGTGAAGTTCTTCTATTGAACTACTTGAAGGACGGTTTGCAGGTATGGTAAGAGACGCTCCTGTCCATACTCCAGTTTCAATAGAGGGGGCGTTGCTGGCAATACTTACTCTATTGGCAAAAGAATACTCAACTCCCCAAACTGCACCAGCGTATGCGGGATCAGCATAGTAGTCAAAAGTAAGTGTGTAATTATTGCCAGAGGTTAGATCAACGCTAGAGTTTTTAATTCCAGCACGACCACCATTATCTAGGTAATGTAAAACACCAGTTTTTCCGTTATAAGTGCCTGATTGAGAGACACTTCCATGTGATGACACAGCGTATCCATCTACATCAGAAGAAAAATCAGATTGATGTCCTGTTTCTGCTGGATTACCGTCTCCCCAATCTGCTAAAAGGTGTGAGTCGTCTGTGGTCATGAACTTAAAAGCAACATAATTGTTACCATCGCCTGAACCACTGGGATAAACGGCTACCAAACCTTTAACTTTTTCTGGAACACCTGTGGCCCCATAAGCAGCGTTTATGCCCAAATCAAGCCATCCTGTTGGGCGATCATATGTAAGATCGTTATCAAACTTAAAACCAGTTGGCAGTCTTTGAGTAACATTGCCTGGAGATAGGCTAGGTAAAAAACTCATACTATATTACCTCCTAAAAATGCATACTCTGATGATTTAAATATAACTTGAGCTTGCCCATAGATTCCAGCTATATCGCTAGCTCCATTAAAAGAATTTAATCCAGACATTCCTACGCCAGTAATAAAAGAAACTGGGTTATGCGTTTCTGCTATAAATGTTGTTACATATCCACTAACTTGAGCGGGAACTGTAATATTAATTGAGGCTGAATTTTGTAGCAATACAGTTGCTCCTTTATGCGTTGCACCTAAAGTAAAGCTGCCAGTCTCTATTACAAAAGCGTCTGAACTTAAAGTAGTTTTACCAAGAGTAGTTAGGCCTCCAGTAACATTAACATTACCAGATAATAATGAAGGGCCAAACACTTGAAGTTTATTAGTTGTTCCAACTGGTGTGCCATTTATTCCAACAGCGCCAGGATTAAGAAATCTAACATATTCAGCTTGAGAATTTATTTCTAAATGACTTTGCGTTTCTCCTCCATCTATATCTCCTACTTTATAAATATAACCTTGATGGTCGAACTCTAATGATTTTTCTCCTGCATTTTCAAGTCTTATGTTATCTCCATCTACATGAAAGCTGGCTTGTGGAGAGGATGTGTTTATACCGACGCGATTTAATGAAGCGTCAACAAATAAAGTATTAGTATCAACTACAAAATCGCTAGTTACTATCCCACTTCCAACAACATGAAGTGGTGCAGATGGGCTATCAGTTCCTATACCAACATTACCGTTTCCATTAAATCTAACTTTTTCAGAAATTGTGCCGCCGTTAGTAGTAAAAAAAGATAAGCCATAATCATTTGAACCTTCGCCTTCATGTCTAATTATAGTTCTTTTGGATAGGCTACCATCTGTAACCATCTCTAATCCTTGACCTGCATTATCATTTGTTCCTATCAACGAAACTCTTGCTCCAAATTGAACACCGTTGTCATGAAGCTTGATAGCTCGATTTTGAGAGTAAGCAGGCGTTGATCCAATTTGAAGTTTACTAAAATCAACATCTGTGCCAGTTTGAGCAAAAGAACCAGTTACTCCTTGTAAAACACCAGTTGCAGTGCTTAGCAAGCCAGTCGCGGTGGATAGATTACCTAAAGATGTGGCTGTGGTTGTAGAAAAGTTTGTATCGTCCCCTAAAGCTGCAGCTAATTCATTAAGCGTATTTAGTGTAGATGGTGCAGAGTCTACTAAATTAGCAACTGCTGTATCAATATTTGTTTGTGTTTGGCCAGATGTTAAAACTGGTTGTGTACCGATGTTAATTCCACTGGCAACTGTAAGATCTCCAGAAACACTTACGTCATTAGCAACATGAATTCGTTGAGTATCGATGCCGTTTGTTACAGTAAGAGTTTCTACATCAAATGTTAGATCAGGAGCTCCACCATTACCTATATCAGAATCAGCGATAGTAAGAGTTTCACCTACACTGTAACCATTACCAGGATAGGAAACATTAATCGTAGCTGCACCAGATGTATCTAAAGTAACATTAAATGTTGCATCTGAACCCGCGCCACCTGAAGCAGGTACGTTATCAAAGCCATCTACAGGAAGAACTTCGGAACTACGAAGACCATTAGCAGCTCCTATATTAGTGACTGTTGATATACCACTTACAAAGCTGATCATGGTATTTGTTGCCGACCCCACGGTAAGACCTCGTTTGGCCTGTACCTCATGCGCTTGAAAGTCTCCCACAACATGAAGTTTTTTTGTTGGAGATGTAGTTCCTATACCAATATCACCGTTTGATCCAACCCTTAATCTTTCGGCTCCGCTCGTGCGAAGTGAAAGTATATTATTACTTGGAAAATGAAGAGCTGTATCTCCATCTAATAAATGCTGTACCCCCCTACTTGTAAAAAATTGTCCTTGTACAGAAGTATCTGTAAGTGTCATTGTTCTTCGTGTACCATCACTATTATAAAATGAATGGGGTACGCTTATGAGATCGCCTGCTCCTCCATCTCCATCAACAAATCTAAATCCATTAGCATGTGTAATAAATGAATAGTTAACGGGACCAGGACCCTGCATTTTTATCTTAGCGTCGTTAATCTCATCACCTAAGAAAATATTTCTACCTATTTCCACACTACTTTGAACAGCAATTCTTCCCTCATCATCTTCGCCAAGTAATTTTATAACTTTTGGTTGACCGCCCGTTGTAAGTAAACCTGATCCAGTAATGGTTAAACCGCCTGACGCACCACCAGAAAAAGAAATTTTTGAATCTCCTAAAAATATAGAATTTTCACTAAGATGTAAATCTTTAAATCTGCCAGTAGGACTTCCTAGAGAGGCACCAGTATTTTCTGGCAAAATATTTTCTGAAACAATTATATTTTTAAATGTTACATCTGAACCTGTCGCTGCAAAAGCACCCGTTTCTGTATTTTCAAGCAACCTGCCAGACATACCTGGCGCTAATACTCTTAAACCGCCTGATACTCCTGACGGAGCGCCCTCAAAAGATATTTTTGAGTTTCCTAAAAAAATTGAATCTGAACTAAGATGTATGTCTCTAAATCTATTAGATGGATTCCCTAAAGAAGCGTTAGAATTTGATGGCAAAAGATCTCCACTTATGATTACGTCTTTAAATGTAACATTCGAACCAGTTACAGCAAAATCTCCTGTTTTTTCAATAAGTGGATTTACGGCGCCAGTAATATAACCGCTTATATTATTAGTTTTTGTAAATAAAAGTGCGCTGTCTGTTTGTAAATTAGTAATGTCAACTGAATTACTGGCGGTCTCAGTAACAGCAGAATTAGAGGCGTTTGCTAAACCGCTAATTACATTTACAGAACCACTAAGTAAATCTATTTTTTGATCAAAGGTTCCAGTAAAATCTGAAACGCCAGTTAACACGCCAGTTATGCTCGAAGTGTTAGAAGCAATTTGTGTATTTAGTGTGTCAGTTGTGCCAGTAAGATCCTTTAGTTGTCTGTCTATCTCTCTAAGAGAATTGGCTTGCGCAAGTTGAAAACTAGCTAAAGCGCTAGATTGAGCGGCCAAAGCTGGTGCAAAAGAACTAGGTATGCTAGAACCAGCTTCTGGACTTTCAGTAACTATAACGCTAGAGCTGCTAGCAGGAGTGGCGGTGATTGTATTAGTTGATGCGCCAGATACAATAATCGATTGGTTTTGAGCTGAAGATTGAGTTACTTGAGTAGAGCCATCTCCAGAAACTGTTACAGATATGCTCATACTGCTGTTTCATTTTCAATAATAGTAACAGATCCTTTTATAATTTTCTCTGAAGTTTCTGGAGGCCCAGCTTTATCAACAAAAATATCATAAGAGCTTGGCGCCAAAGACAAAGCAGCAGTTTGATCTTTTGTTAAAGAGAAAGTTATGACGCCTTGTGAGGCGTCCCCTATTACAGTGACTAAAAAATCAGCTTGTAAGGCGTTTGAATAATCTTTTCTTATCTGGGACTTAATTGTAGTTGCAGTTAAATCAAAAGGAGTCCCGTCGTCATTTTTAATTGTTAAAGTTGTTGAAAATGTTGCCCTTTTCTCGATGGTTATATTGTGTGTTCCAGCTGCCATATAAAAATTTACACTTTTTTAGTTCTTTTTTTTAATTTTTCTAAATAACTTTTATATACTAAATTTGCTGATTTAAGTCTTTTTTTAGTCTCTGGATCTTTCGAATTTTTAGCAGCAAATCTAGATCTTTGTTCCATTGCCATTGTAGCTTGAACTTTATGAGCATGTGGGCGACCAGATCTTTCAATTTTTTTAATGCTATCTAAAGCTGTTTTTTTATCTTTAAACCCCAAACCTTTGAGTATATGGCTTTACCTTCTTTTTCCCCATATCTTTTTACAAAGTCGCTCATAGGGACTTTTTTTTCTAGTTTTACTAGTTTTTCTTTTTGTTTTTTAGTTAAACCCTCAGATTTGTAATCTCCCCCTCTTTTTTGTCTATCACAGTATTGTTTTTGACTAAAACCTTTAGGATTATTGCAATCAATGTTTCTTTTACGCTTTTGACTCCATTTTTCTCCTTTTTTTTCTCCTTTAGCTCTTTCTATTTGTTCTTTTGTGGGCGCGCCCTTTTCTCCAGGTTTGCGCATTCTTTCTTTAGAACCTCTTTTGATTCTTTCCTTTTTTCTGCGTATATTTTCCCACAGACCCCGTTTGGCTAAAATTTGTTCTGTAAAATCTAATTCCATAGTGTAAATTTCTTTACACTTAACCTGAACAAGATTGACACTCTAATAAATTTCTACTTAATTCTTGAGATGGATTTGTACCTCTTTGATAATATAGAGTTTTGATTCCCTGTTCCCAAGCAAAAATCATAAGTTGACTAACATCTTTTGGTGAGGACTTTGGGTGAACCATAATATTTAAACTTTGAGCTTGGTCTATAAATTTTTGACGTTGGGCAGCCTGTATCAATACTTCTTTTTGACTAATCTCACCGAAGGTTTTAAATACAGATTTTTCTTCATCAGACAAAAAATCAAGATGGAGAACTGATCCGCCCTTGACTAAGATATCCTTCCACACCTCTGGCGTATTTTTTTCTTTTTCTTCTAGCAAAGCTTCTAGATAGGGATTTTTATATGTAAACTTGCCTTTGGCTAAATCTTTTACAAAATAATTACTATTCAATGGCTCGATGCTAGGAGAAACTTGCCCTAAAATAAAAGAACTAGAAGTAGTTGGAGCGATAGCCATTGTTGTCACATTTCTCTTGCCATACCCCTTTAATAAAGGAGGCTCTCCATAAACTTCAGCTAACTGCTCTGTGGCGTATTGAGATTTTTCTTGTATTACTTTGTGAATTTCAGTATTTAAAAACTTGGCTTTCATTGACTCAAACGGAATCATTTTTGACTGCAGTAATGAGTGCCAACCTAAAACGCCTATACCCAAAGCTCTTTGATTTTTAGCAAAGTTAGAGGCTGATTCCATAAATGGTAAGTTTTTGCATTTAGTTATAAACTCGCTCATTACGGAATCTAAGAAGTATGTTAGTGTTTCTACAGCATCTGTATCTTTCCACTCATCATAATGAAGCAAATTCATTGAAGATAAATTACAAACAAAAGACTCATCTTTGTTTGAGTGAAGCGCTATTTCTGAACATAAATTACTAGCATATATTTCTAAGCCTTTATCTTGATATACCTTGGGAGCGTTTCTATTTACAGCATTTTTAAATAATACAGAGGGGTATCCACTTTCAAATCTTTTTTTGATTATTGCTCCCCATGTCTTTCGCTTGTTTTTGTCTCCTGCAAGCATTTCTTTCATCCAAGCATCACTTATAGTTACGCCTATAGAAAGATTTTGTATGGGATTTCCATCACCTCTAATTTGAAGAAATTCTAAAATGTCTGGATGCTCTACTGGCAAGTAAGCGGCAAAGCTACCCCTACGGACATTTGATTGTGATACCACGTTAGCTATTACTTCAAAAATTTCTAAAAAGTGAACTGGACCGTTTGATTT
>LULW01000221.1_pt1 | contig 14815 bp, 15 predicted proteins | sample 729531 | NCBI WGS metagenome assembly LULW01 (sample SAMN03860279, study PRJNA289734) | marine metagenome | biome: seawater column; feature: ocean; material: water; isolation source: Red Sea water column Station 108 - depth 10m | place: Saudi Arabia: Red Sea | collected 2011-10-15 | depth 10 m | reverse complement strand
CATAAATGTTCTGTATTGATTTTCAGTACAATAACCCATAATGGGTTCAGTTATTGCTCGCGTATACCAAGATCTGTCAAGAAATGAAATTTGACCATTATGTGGAATAACTTTACTCCATCTTTGGAACCAGTGAGAAGATTCCCATTTTGTGGGAATTCCTAGCTGAATGTAATTAAAATGTTTTGGCATTAAGTATTCTGAAAAGAATCTAATCGCTGTACTTTTACCAGCAGTGTCTCTTCCTTCAAATACAATACATATTCTTCTATTATTTTTAATTACATCTTCTTGAAGTTTCAAAAATTCAATTCTAAGTCTTCTTTTTTCTAAATCGTAAGATTTTGCATCAAGTTTTTTATAATCAGTTTGATCTAAATTTATAATTTTCATTTTTGTATTGAAATTAGACGACACCTAAAAGTTTTATATTCTTAACACAAATGATAACATTTAAGCGTAGAATCTTTACTCATAAATAATATGGAAACTCTGTTCTTAAGTCCCCTGACAATAATAATTATAGCATCCATAGTTGGGTTCTTTATGGCATACGGCATTGGTGCTAATGATGTTGCAAATGCCATGGGAACTTCAGTTGGAAGCAAGGCACTTACGTTAAAACAGGCTATTATTATTGCTGCAATATTTGAATTTCTTGGAGCATATTTTGGAGGTGGTGAAGTTACCTCAACAATAAGAAAAGGAATTGTTGATCCAACAATTTACGAGGATGCAAATAAATTTATTATTGGTATGTTATCGTCATTATTAGCTGCAGGAACATGGTTAATTGTTGCCTCAAGAAGAGGATGGCCCGTTTCTACAACTCATTCAATAGTTGGTGCAATAATTGGTTTTGTTTCAATTTCGAAAGGAATGAGTTATGTATCTTGGGGGACGGTAGGTGGTATAGCGTCAAGTTGGGTGACATCGCCAGTAATTGCAGGATTGCTAGCATTTTTAATCTATTTAAGTGCAAAAAAGTCTATCCTTGATAGCACTAATCCAGGTAGAAGAGCTATTAACGTAATTCCTATATATAGCTTTTATGTTGCTTTTATTATTTCATTAGTTATAGCAAGAAAAGGACTGAAAAATATAGGACTCGAATTATCAGAGTCAGACGTATATATGTTTAGTTCAATTTTTGGAATTATTGCAGCTACAGTAACCTATATTGTTTTAAGACAAAATTTTTCAAAAATTAAAAAAAATGGAATTGAATCTGCATTTGCAATTTTAATGGTTGTCTCGGCATGTGCAATGGCTTTTGCTCATGGTTCAAATGATGTTGCAAATGCAATTGGACCCCTTGCTGCAATTGTATCTACTGTAAATTCAAATGGCGTTATAGATACTTCGTCTCCTGTTCAAGCTTGGATTCTTTTTTTAGGGGCAACAGGAATTGTTTTTGGTTTAAGCATGCTTGGAAAAAATGTCATAAAAACTGTAGGGGAAAAAATTACTGCATTAAAGCCAAGTCTTGGTTTTTCAGCTGAACTAGCTACAGCAACTACAGTTGTTGTTGCATCATACATTGGATTCCCAATCTCAACTACTCATACACTAGTTGGAGGGGTTATTGGAGTTGGATTGGCAAGAGGTGCTGAACACTTAAACACAAAGTCAATAACAAGAATTATTACTTCATGGTTAATTACAATTCCTATAGGAGCTTTTTTAACAATCCTGTATTGGGTTTTTCTAAGAGTAATATTTGGAGTTTGATATTACTTCTTTGTCCAGCTGCTCATATATGCAACGACAGCTCTAGATGCTTCAATTTTTCCAATATCATTTAATTTACCACTTTCTTTTGTATTCAATGAAAATATTGACAGAATAATCTGGGCTACAACTCTACAAACACCTTCTTTATTAAAAACATTTTCAAGACTTATGGATTCTTCGTAAGTTTCTTGAATTACACCACCCAATTGACGAATTGAATCTGAGTCTAAAGGTGGATTTATAGTATTACTAAGAATTAATTTTTGAGCTATTAAAGAATTAAAGAAATATTCATAAATATTGAAAATAATATAATTTGTAACTTTTATAAGATCTCCTTTATCACTGTCACTTAAGATGTTTTTCGAAAAGTTTTCTAAACATTCATCTATACATTTTGAGATTATTAATTTTTTTAAGAAATCTACAGTTGGTATAAATTTATAAGTTGATGTTCTTTTTAAACCAGATGTCTCTGCTACTTTTGCAAGAGTAAGATCGTCAATCTCACCACCTTCAACAATATCAATTGCAGCATCAATTATTTTATTAATTCTTTCTTTGCTTCTATCTTGTTTTGCTGAAGTCTCCACTATTTAATTATGGACAAATGTCTATAAATGTAAAGGTAAGAAAACATAAAAAAAAGTTCACAAAATCTTAACAAATCGTTGTCTTATTTGTTGCAATAGAAACTTAAATTGTCACTAAACAAATTAAACATTTTTGAATTATGAAAAAGTATTTATTCCCTTTATTTATATCTTTATCTTTGTTTTCTCAAGAATCAGAAAATAACTCTAACGATGAAAAAGTTGAAGAACTTGTAGTAATTGGTACAAAAGCAAGTATTGTTTCTGCAATTGAAAAACAAAGAAAATCAAATCTAATTGTATCAGTCGTGGACTCTGATGCACTTGGTGATTTTCCAGATACTACTGCCGCAGAAGCCATTAGAAGACTTTCTGGAATCACTGTAGAAAATGATCAAGGTGAAGGAAGGTATGTAAGCATAAGAGGTCTATCGGGTGATTTAAATTCTATATCTGTAAACGGTGCGCTAGTTCCAGCTCCTGAAGGCGGAAGAAAAGTTATGTTAGATGGCTTGCCAACAGAATTACTTGATTCAATTGAGGTTTATAAAACACTCACTGCTGACCAAGATGCTGACTCTATAGGTGGAAGAATAGAATTTAATACAAAAAGAGCTACTTCTTTAGATAAAACTCTTTTTAAAGCAAAATTTGATACATCATACAATGATCAATCACAAAATTCTGATAATCCTAAAATCGCTTTAACTTACGGAGATATGATATCTGATTCAGTTGGCCACATTATTGGTTTAACCTATGCTAGCAAGCAAATTATTACTTATAACAATGAGACAGGTTTCCCAGGGTGGACTAATGATGGAGCAGGAAAAAGATTGGACGATGATTGGGAAATGCGATACTACGATCTCACCAGAGAGAGAACAGGCCTGACTTACGATATTGATTATATGATTGATGATCAGACAGCAATATTCGCAAATTTTTTATATAACAATTATGAAGATAACGAACTTAGATATAAAGATGAATATGGAAGTTTAAAGCATGGTGAAGTTTTTTCTGCTTATAGTGAAATAAATAGAATTAGAAGAGATGCTGAAGTCAGAAGAAGGATTGAAACTAGAGATATTAGAACTGCAGTAATTGGTGCTGAGACTGTGATCGGTGGTTGGTTTACAGAGATACAGTTCAGTCACTCCTATGCTGAAGAAGACGATACAAATAACATAGATGTTAAGTTTAGAAGTGATAGATATGATACTGGTGATTGTGGAGGGCCTTGTGGTTATTTCTATTATTCAGATCCAAAGAAAGTTGGACTTGAATTTAATTCGTCTGTTGCACCTTTATGGGATACATCAATGACAGTTGATGCTTGGGAAGAAGACTGGTCATTGATTAAAGATACTGAAAAAGCTTTCAAAATTGATATGTCAAAAGAAGGCTTTTCATTTATGGATATGCCTACTACCGTTAAGTATGGATTTAAATATAGTCAAAGAACCAAAGAAAGAGACAGAAATGCGATTGAGATAGAAGATGGTCCTGCAACTGATTTAATGCAATCTCAATTTAATCCATCTCAAATTTCATGGCCTTTTGCAGGTCAATCTATGGGTCCAATGGCAAATGATTCACTTTTATGGCCTCTAAAAGGAACGTTTGGCGGTCCTGATTATTCAAATGTTGAGCAAGATTACGAATCCGATGAAGATATTATGGCAATATACTTAATGGGTACAATGGAGGCTGAAAATGCGGTTGTTATTCTAGGCTTAAGAGTTGAAGATACTTCATACTCAACACTAGGTTACAACGATGGTGATATTAATGATCCAATAACAGCATCAAAAGATTACACATTTGTTTCACCAAGCATAAATGTAAAATATTTTCTTGATGATCAAACTATTATAAGAGGTGCAATTTGGAGGGCTTTATCTAGACCTGGATTTGGTCAAGCATCTACTGTTGCAGAAATTCAAAATGAAAATGATGGTACTTTTTCAGGTGAAATGGGAAACCCAGACTTAGATCCATATGAAGCCAATAATTTTGATCTTTCTTTCGAGAGATATGGTGATACCGGCTCATACTCAATTGGGTATTTTAAGAAGGATATTGATAATGCTATTTATCCTCTTGTAACCGCAGGAACAATTAATGGAATTGTTTTCAGTGAACTAGAAACATATGTCAATACTGGTCCGTCTGATGTTTCTGGATTTGAAATCAATGTTTTTCAAGAATTAGAATTTTTACCAGAACCTTTTAATGGAATGTTTATTTCATTAAATATAACAACTACTGATGGTGAGAGTACCCTTAATGTAGATAATGGAAAAGTTACATTTCCTTTTAGAAAACTCTCAGATAGAAATTCAAACCTTTCAATTGGTTATGATCAAGGAAAGCTTGACATGAGATTATCAGCTGTATCAAGAACCCCATATTTAGATTATTTAGCAGATGAAGATAGTCCAGGAGATGTTCAGGAAGAATTGTCACTAGATAACATCAGATATACCGATGACCATACTCAATACGATTTTAATCTAAAGTATAAAATTAATGATAACTTTAGTGTTAAATTTGATATCAGTAATATTAGTGATGAGCCTGAATTTTATTACTGGGGATCACCAGACAGATTATCTCAGTATGATGTTTATGGAACCACTTATTCAATTGGCATAAGATATAACCTATAATTCATCTAAATTTGAATAATTAGGCAAGTCTTTAACTTGCCTTATTTTTGGAAGAAATGAAATACTTATTCACAACATTTTTTATATATTCACTTTCTATAGTATCTGATCCTATAGATAAAATTATCCATATAGTTCCTGCAATAGATGAGACTCCACAAGTAATATCAAAAGGTGATGCTGCTGATGACCCTGCCATTTGGTTAAATAAATTAAATCCAAACAGATCACTAGTATTTGGAACAGACAAGAGAAGCGGTATATATACATATAACTTAAAAGGCGAAAAAATAGGCTATACAGAAATTGGAGATATTAATAATATTGATGTTAGGACAATGAATGTTACTGATGATGATGGTAATGACATAGGTAGTTATTCATTTATTTTTGCATCAAATCGAACTTCAAACACACTTGATATATGGGTATACAAAGATACCAACATTGATAAGGCTGTAAAGGATAATAATTTTGAAATTTCAAAAGAGCCTTATATAAATGCTAAAGCAAACATGGTAGTTTACGGAGTTTGTGCTGGTATTGATTCAAACTTTGGATTAGTAGCATTTTTAACAGAAGATGAGGGGCCAAAGGTACAGATGTGGAATTACGGTCCTTTCGGAATGACTCTTTTAACAACATTTGATAATGGAAATGCAACTCAATCTGAGGGATGTGTTTATGACGATGAAAACAGAACTCTTTTTATTTCTGAAGAGCAAGATAGAGGTATTTTAAGAGCTTATAAAATAAATAATGAATTAGATTTTACAAATCCTATTGTCATTGATAATAGATCTGGAAATATTGACGGTGATCCTGAAGGAGTAACGGTTTACAAGTCTTCTGAAAAAGATGGATATGTTATCGTTTCATCTCAAGGAGATAGTTCTTTTAATATTTATAATCGACAAGAGCCCTATAACTATCTAGGCAGCTTTAAGGTTGGTAGTAACAAGGACATTGATAATGTTAATGACACCGATGGCATTGACGTTATTAATTTTAATTTTGGTAATAAATATCCTATGGGTTTATTTGTTCTGCAGGATGGAACAAATGATGGTAAAAATAAGGTTAAGAGACAGAATTTTAAATACGTTTCTTTTGCTGATGTTCTAGAAAAATTAGATCTTTAGTTTATTTATAAATTCTATAATATCCTTAGAAAGTGATTCAGGTTGCTCTAAGGCTGCAAAATGTCCACCATCATATATATTCCACTGCACGACATCATAAATTTCCTCTGCCCATGCTCTTGGCGGAGCAACTAAATCTCTTTTGAAAACAGCGCCAGCCATAGGTTGTTTTATTTTTTCAAATGAAAAACCAAGATCACCATTTTCTTTATACAGTCTTGCTGAAGAAGTTATTGATTGTGTAAACCAATAGAGCGAAATAATTGCAAGAACTTCGTCGTTGCTTACAACCAGCTTATTATCTTCACCATCAAACCATCCATAAAACTTTTCAACAATCCATGCAGCTAGTCCAACAGGCGAATCATTTAAACCATATCCAATTGTTTGCGGTTTAGTTTTTTGTATTTCATAGTAACCAAATCCTTCTTGTTTATAACGTTCGTAATTACTCATTAATTTTTGTTCTTGGTCTGTTACATTTTCTGAAGGATCCTTATCAGCTGGTGGCCATGCCAAAACCATATTCGAATGAATACCTATACAATGCTCGGGATATAATTCTGCCATCCATTTACTCACTGTTGCCCCCCAATCACCGCCTTGAACAACATATTGTTTGTATCCTAAAGCTAGAACTAGCTCGTGTTGAATTTTTGCAATTTCCTTTGAATTCATTCCAGGTTCAGTAGGTTTGTCTGAAAAGCCAAATCCAGGAAGCGATGGGCAGATGATATCTATCGGCATTGGAGCAGCTTTATGAAGCATCGGAATGATTTTTAAGAATTCTTGAACGCTCCCTGGCCACCCATGCGTCATGACTATCGGTAGCGAATTACTTGTATTAGATTTTGAATGTAAAAAATGAATTTTCAATCCAGAGTCAGAGGTAAATCTAAAACTTCCAGTCTCATTGATTTTATTTTCATGTTTACGCCAGTCAAAGTCGTTTTGCCATGTGTGACAAAAACTTTTTAAAAAATTGAGATCAGTTCCATGCGACCATTTATTATTAATTTCGTCAGGCCATCTAGTTAATTCAATTTTATGCTTTAGTAGATCTATTTCATCATCTGAAACAGCTATATTAAACTCACTAATCATCAAATAATTTTGATCTTTTATAAAATTTATATCAATAGTTTTACGCATTAAAGTAAAATACTTACCTTATTTATGTTTGAGAATATAGAAGCATTTTTAACGGATAATTCACAGTTTGCCTGGATGGCAGTATTTCTGTTTGCCTTTTTAGAATCATTCGTCTTATCAGGAATTATTGTTTCCAGTGCAATTTTGTTCTCTGTTTGTATTTTTGTTTTTAATATGGAATTAATGCCTATTTATGCAATTGTTCCAGTAGCTACACTCGGTGCTCATTTAGGGGATATGTCAGGTTTCTTTTTTGGAAAGACAGTTGGACCTAGCTTGCTATCTTCAAAATTTATGACAAAAAGAGAGAAGCTGATTAAAAGGGCACAAAGTTTTTTAGATAAAACAGGTTCTTATACGGTTCTACTTGGAAGATTTATTCCAGCTATTAGGCCAATAGTTCCATTTTTACTTGGAATTTCGGATCTAAAAGCTGTAAGATTTTACCTAGCTGACGTATTTGCCTGCTGTTGCTGGGGCATAGCTTTAGGTTTTTTAGTTACTGGTGTCGGCTCTTTAATAGGTTAAACAATGTTAAGTATTTTTATTTTAGTAGTAAGCACAATTGCATTAGTATATTTTTTAATTCAACTTGTAAAAGCAAAAAGGCAGGGAAGATTGTTGCAAACCCTCAGAGACCTGTTGATTATCTTTCTCGCAATAGTAATGACCGCTGCAATTTTTTATATTGCGTATAGAGTCTTTAGAGTATTTTTATAATAGATGTCAAAAACTTTATTTGAAAAAATTATTGATAGGGAAATACCAGCTGATATTATTTTTGAGGATGAATTATCCATCGTAATTAAAGATATAAGCCCACAGGCACCAACCCATCTTTTAATTATTCCAAAAAAAGTTATACCAAAGTTATCAGATTCAACTGCTGAAGATCAGTCCATTCTTGGACATTTAATGCTTGTTGCTGGGCAAATTGCAGACCAGCTTGGATTAGATGAAACGTTTAGGTTAGTGGTTAACAATGGTGCAAAAGCGGGTCAAAGCGTTTTCCATTTGCACCTGCATTTGTTGTCAGGTAGACCTTTAAATTGGCCGCCAGGTTAAAAATAAATATAAGCACCAAGGCCCAATAAAAAAACAATTATTCCTATTCCTAAAGCAAAATAGGAGCCATATTTTAAAGTTGAACTGTCATCCATAATTAATCCCCTAAAAAAAATATATCAAAAATTAATTCTTTTTCAAACGATTTCTACGATAAAATGAACATAAATTCATTACTATTTAATCTTGAGTAAAACAAAACTATCTAGAGAAATTAAAGCTTGGATTTCATATGATCTTGGAAATTCTGCATTTGCAACAACTGTTTTGGCAGCTTTTTTTCCAATTTTTTATAACCAATATTGGTCTTCAAATATTGACTCTACTTTATCAGCTCAATATTTAAGTTGGACTCTAGTTATTTCGAATTTAACCTTGTTGTTTACAGCACCACTTATTGGTGCAATTACTGACATAAGCAAGTCAACAAAAAAATTATTTATTTCAATGGTTATGATTTCTATCATTGGCACAGGGTTGTTATATACCTTGGAAGCAGGTTTATGGCTTTATGCATTAATCTTTTTTGGAATAGCTAATTATTTCTTTTCTGCCTCAAACGTAATATATGACAAAATTCTTGTCCAGATAGCTTCACCAAGCTTATTTTCTAAAATATCTGGCTATGGTTACGCATGGGGTTACTTTGGTGGTGGATTTCTATTCTTAATTAATGCATGTATGAGCTTATATCCAGAGCTTTTTGGTTTGAGTTCACAGGCTGAAGCTATTAGATGGTCATTTATCACAGTATCAATTTGGTGGTTTATATTTTTAATACCCTTGGCAGTAACTTACAAAGAACCCAGTGCAAAAGTTGTTGAAAATCAGGTTATCAGGAATTCCTTCAAGAATTTAGTAAATACATTTATATCTATCTCGCAATATAGAAATGCTTTTATATTTTTAATAGCATTTTTTTTATTTATTGATGGTGTACATACTGTAGTTGCATTAGCTGCAACATTTGCTTTAAATCTTGGACTAGATTCAAGCTCAGTAATAATTGCACTTTTAATGGTGCATTTTATAGCTTTTCCATCGACCTTAATGTGGGCATATGTTGGAGAAAAATATAGTGATAAATTTGTTATCAATTTTTCAATATTAATTTATATATTGATTATTATTTACACACTCTTTTTATCTAATGCCATGGAATTTTATATTCTTGCAGCTATGGTTGGATTTGTACAAGGAGGTATTCAAGGATCTTCTCGTGGACTTTTTGCAAAGTTAATACCTCATGATAAAGCAGGTGAATTTTTTGGTCTTTTTAATACATTTGGTAAGGCGGGAGCTTTTATGGGTCCAGCTTTAGTTGGATTATTTCTTGCCTTGTTTGAAAATGTTAGAATAAGTCTACTCCCAATACTTGTTCTGTTTGTACTAGGACTAATTGTTCTTTACTTTGTAAAAACTGATGAAACTTTTTAGTAAAAAATCAATAATCTTTTATAGCGTTCTTGGAGCTATCGTTGGATTTATAATTATTCCTTGGATAAGAAGTTTATTAAATTATTCTACAATTGTTGAAATTCTTATTACTACTGCAATCATTATTCCAATGTATGCGGTTCTTACAAGACTAATGAAAAATTTTCTTAACTAGTATCTAGGGTTTCAAAAAGAAGTTTAGGCTTATCAGTAATAATTCCATCTACACCAAGATCTATTAGATATTTAAAAGTCTTAACATCGTTAATAGTCCAAACCATAATTTTTAAACCTTTTGAGTGAACAAAATCAACAAATCTTTTTGTAACTATTTTTAATCCGTAGTACCTAATTGGAATTTGCAAACAATCACCAACAATTTCTCCTTTATAAAGATTCCAACTTGATAAGAATGTTTGCAATACCTCACTAGGTCCCATCGAGATACATAATTCAGAATTTAAGGATCTTACTTTATTTAATCTATTACTGCTAAAACTTGCAATACAAACTCTATCCATCACGTTTAGTTCATGAATAACATTTAATGCAGGATCAACAACTTCATCAGTTTTAAAATCTATTTGAAAAAGAAGATTAGGAAACTGAATCAGAGTCTCAGACAATTTAGGTATCTTGTACTTTTCAAAAATTTGGAGCTCATCAATTTCCTTGCTTGATAATTCATTAAATTTTACTGATTTATTAAGAATTCTTTTCAAATCGTCATCATGGAAAATATATGGAACACCGTCAGAGGATGCTTGAACATCTGTCTCAATGAATTCGCATCCTATTGATTGAGAATATTCAAAAGATTCTAATGTATTTTCAAAAGATTCCTCTGCACCGCCTCTATGAGCTAGGACTTTCAACCCATCGTATTCAAGATATCTTTTCATGCATCGATATTGTATACATTATTAATGTAAAATATAAAGATCATTACAAATTCGAACTATCGAAGTGAACAAATTTGACTCCATAAGGCCTTATACAGATAACGAAGTAAACGAAGTTTTATTAGATTTATCTAATAATCGTCGTTTTCTAAAAATGTTATTTGCAAATGGTGAATATTCGTATCTAAGGCTTTTGCCTTTCTCAAGAAAAATATTGGGCTTCATACTAAGAAATAAAGTTAAAAGTATTCATGATGTTCAGTCATATCAAAATTTTTTTGAAAGTATTGTTAATAACGTGGTAGAAAACTCTATAAAGAATTTTACTGTAAATGGAATTGAAAATTTAAATCCAAATACTGGATATTTGTTTGTATCAAACCATCGGGATATAACCCTTGATTCAGCATTATTAAATTTAACACTACATAAAAATAATCTTGGAACAACAAATAATGCGGTTGGAAATAATTTGTTGAGTGAAAAATGGGCATCCGATCTCATGAGATTGAATAAAAGTTTTATCATTGACCGAAGCGATAAGTCTAAAAGAGAGATATATCAAAGCTTAAATCTTGCATCTGAATTTATCTGGGATTCAATTTCAAATAAAAATGAGTCAGTTTGGATAGCGCAAAAACAAGGAAGATCAAAAGATGGAAATGACTTTACCGATCCGTCAGTTATCAAAATGATACATTTAAATGCACGTAAGAAAATGTCAGTAGATAAATACCTTAATTCACTTAAAGTGGTGCCAGTCTCTATATCTTATGAAAAAGATCCTAATGATATAACTAAAGCTACTGAGCTTTATTTAACAGATTTAAACAGTGAGTATATTAAAGATTCTAAAGAAGATTTAAAAAGCATTTCAGACGGCATAAGAGGCCATAAGGGCGATGTAAACTTAAATATTGGTGAAGTGATGCATTTTAATAACGATTCATACGATGATTGTTCAGTAAAAATAACTGAAACAATAAAGCAATCCTATAAAAATCATGCGACAAATTATGCTGCAGCAATACTTCAAGGTAAAAATTTTGCTGCCAATGAATTTACCAATGAAGAAATCGATGATGCTATAACTTATTTAAATAAAAGAATGGAGCAAATCACTGGCGATGTTGAGCCATACTTTCTTCAACAATATTCAAATTCAGTAATTTCATAATCGAACATAAAAAAAGAGCTGTTACTTTCATAACAGCTCTTTTAAAAATTTAATAAAGGCTAGTTAGTGGGGGGAGTACCTAGACAGCCCATATATTAAATTTATTTAAATTCTGGATAAGCTTCAATACCTATCTCAGAAACATCAAGACCAGCGTCTTGTTCTTCATCAGTTGCTCTAATTGGCATCACCATATTAATTAACTTAACTACACCGTAGCTAGCAACATATGTAAATGCAGCAATCATAACAACACCAGTAAGTTGGCCAAGGAAATCAGCTCCACCTGTAAGACTTACCACTAGCACACCATAAATGCCCACAATACCGTGAGCAGATATAGCGCCTACAGGGTCATCGATTCCTCTTTTCTCTAAAAATAGAATAGAGAAGTAAACTATTATTCCTCCAATTGCTCCAACGATAACGGATGTACCACCACTTGGGCTTAGAGGATCAGCAGTAATTGAAACTAAACCTGCAATAGCGCCATTGATAGCCATCGTTACATCCATTTTGCCTGTTAAAGCAAGACTTAATAACAATGCAGCTACAACACCACCTGCTGCAGCCATATTTGTATTTAAAAATACTTGGCTAACTGCAGTAGCACTGCTAACTTCAGAAACTTTTAATTCTGAACCACCATTAAATCCGAACCAACCTAACCATAGTATCCATGCACCAAGTGCAGCCATTGGTATGTTTGATCCAGGCATTGGGTTAACAGAACCATCATAATTATATTTACCTTTTCTTGGTCCTAAGACAGTAACTACAGCTAAAGCCGCTGCTGCACCACATAAGTGCACGGTACCTGAACCAGCGTAGTCGGAGTATGAAATACCCATTCCTTCAAATCCGCCGCCCCAGTTCCAAAATCCTTGAGTAGGATAAATAAAACCAGTTAATACAACAGCAAATAAAAAGAATGGCAATAATTTCATTCTTCCAGCAACTGCTCCTGAAACAATTGACATTGCAGTAGCAACAAAAACTACTTGGAAAAAGAAGTCAGCTTGATGAGAATAGTAACCAACAAAATCACCATCTGCTATTGAGCCATCTGCTCCATACATAATCGGATCAGCTTCAGTAGAAGTTGATAGACCCCATGAGGTATCAATACCAGGAAATAGTCCGAAAAATGAACTGCTGCCTGAATACATAAGAGCAAATCCGCAAACTAAATACATAATACATGCTATTGAATAGAGACCTAGGTTCTTAGTAACAATTTCAGATACATCTTTCTTTTGCACTAACCCTGCTTCAAGCATGGTAAAACCAGCAGCCATCCACATTACTAATGCACCTGCCATGACAGCATAGAACGTATCAAGTGCAAATTTTAATTCTTCCATAATTATTTCTCCCTATATAGCGTCTGGACCAGTCTCACCAGTTCTAATTCTGATTACTTCGTCCACGTTTGTTATAAATATTTTTCCATCACCAATTTTTCCAGTATTAGCTGTTTTAGAAATTGATTCGACAACTGTATCAAGAGAGTTGTCTTCAATTAAAACGTCTAATTTAATCTTTGGTAATGTATCTACTGAATATTCAGCACCTCTATACATCTCTGTATGGCCTTTTTGTCGACCATAACCTTTAACTTCTGTAATTGTTAAACCTTTAATACCTGCTTCTACAAGTACCTCTCTAACTTCCTGAAGTTTAAAGGGTTTTATAATTGCAGTTACTAATTTCATTAGAAACTCGCTGAAACAGAGAATACTAGTGCATCTTCGTCACCGCCATAACCATCGTCAGAGAAATCTGTGTATGTTACTGCGCAATCATAGGTACCACATCCAAAACCATATGAAACACCTAGATTATCACCATAATCATCGTATTGACCGTAAGAAAAGCTTACCGCGCCAAAACCGTATGAAACTTCAGTGTAATCTGGAGCACCATCTTGACCCATCGCAAATAAAAGACCTAAATCTCCCATGCTTAAGCCAACATAGATTTCTTCAAATGATATATCAGGATCTGAATCAGGGTAGTCAAATTTTATGTAGCCTATATCCACACCGACGCTTCCCATTTCAGTACCGTATCCATAATAGTAATCTAATTCTGAACCAGCACCGTTGTTAAAGTTCACATTAGAACCCCAAATTCCTGCATAAAAGCCACCATCTGCTGCGTAGTCAAAACCACCAGAAACTGCCGGACCATCACTTTGGGTCATTCCTCTCCATATGTAGTCAGTTGCAAAGCTCACGTTAGCGCTTACAGCTGAGTAAGAAGGTAATGAAACTAAAGTTATTAAAAGTAATAATTTTTTCATTTAATTTCTCCTGTTAAAATATACTCACTCATATAGATGCAATTTATATGCCAAAAATATAAATATTTTATTTTTTTAAAAAAAGTTATAATTTTTTAAACCAAAAAATTGGAGATACTATGAACTTAGACAATAAAGTAGCACTTGTAACAGGCGGTGCGTCGGGACTTGGTCAAGCAACTGTTGAAAAATTCGTTAAGAAAGGTGCAAAGACAGTAATTTTAGATATTAATGAAGACAACGCTAATAAAATTATTGAAAACCTTGGTGATGACAATGTTATGTTTGTTTCTACCAACATTATGGAAGAAGAGCCTGTAGTAAATGCTATTAATCAGATTAAAGATAAATTTGGTGGATTGCACATAGCAGTCAATTGTGCAGGAACTGGCTATCCAGGTAGGATTTTAGGCAAAGAGGCGCCACATCCACTTGATGCATTTCAATTTATTATCAACTTAAACTTAGTAGGAACATTTAATGTTATGAGAATTGCTGCAGAACTTATGGATAAAAACGAGCCTGATGAGAAAGGCGAGAAAGGAGTCATTATTAATACAGCTTCAGTAGCAGGCTATGAAGGTCAAATTGGACAATCAGCATACAGTGCCTCAAAAGCAGGAGTTATTGGAT
>LULW01000351.1_pt1 | contig 14844 bp, 17 predicted proteins | sample 729531 | NCBI WGS metagenome assembly LULW01 (sample SAMN03860279, study PRJNA289734) | marine metagenome | biome: seawater column; feature: ocean; material: water; isolation source: Red Sea water column Station 108 - depth 10m | place: Saudi Arabia: Red Sea | collected 2011-10-15 | depth 10 m | reverse complement strand
CAACACCACTCACTGCTCTTCTAAAACTAAAAATAGGAAGATCAGTGTTGTTAGAATTGGTCGTATATACTTCGGTTTGTATGCCTCCTATGGTATCTGACTCTCCAGGCTTGCCAAATACTTGCCCTGACGTGTTGGCGGCATTTAAAATGTTAATAAATTGTTCTCTATAATTTGCATTTGTGCCATCATTCCATACAACGGTGGTGTTTGCTAAATTGGTACCAGATGAATCTGTAACGTTTTCAGTAGTTGCAACTGAATCAAATTTAAGTAAACCTGTAGCAGGTAAATTTCTTTTGGCATTGTAGTTTATAAGCCTTGCCAATCTTAAAACTGAGTTACGTCTTTCCGCTGTTTCTAAAAAATTTTCTCTGGCGTTCAGGTCAACTCTGAAAGAAAGTGATTGTGCTATGTAGGCAATGAGATCAAGAAGTGCCACATACTCAGAAGATTCAATGTAATCGTTAAAATCATCTGGATAGTTTTCCCTAAGATAGGCAACCATGGTTCTTCTGATGGTCTCGAAATCATAGGATTTGAAATCTGCTTGTTGAAATGCCGTATAAATCTTACGCCAATCCTCGGCGACTAATAGTCTGTTCTGTCTATCTGTTGTGGCCATACTGTTTGTATGAATATTTATGGTTTGTATTAAGTGCGTATATTAAGATAGACGCAGAGTGCTGTTTTCGTCAAAACTAAAGGTTAGTTTCTCTACTATATTGTACGGTACATACCTTATAGTGGCCTGAACAGCAATGCCATGTTCAAACTCAGATACCACAATTTCTTCTGTTTCAAGTCGTGGATCTGCATTTAAATTTGCTGTGATATCTTCCGCAACTGCTTCTTTGACTATATCCGTAAGAGGTTCAAAAAGTACATCATAGATAATTGTTCCAAATTCTGGATTTTCGACTCTTTCACCTTTACGGACACTTAATCTATTAATCAAGTCTTGTTTGATTAATGCAAAGTCATACAATTTAAAATTGTTTTGATCCGCTCTTGAACTAAATCCTTTGAAGGTTGATTTTCCTTGGACGTAACCGTCTCCGGAACCACTACCACCTCCTGATGAACTACCGTATGCCATAATTAAAATCCAAATTTCTTCCCTATACTTTTAGCAACAGATCCTATTTTACTAGCAACTGTGCCAACTGTACTTACCGCTGATTTCACCTGTGTAACGGCTGTAATGTTGCCACCAACCACATTTTTATAAGTGTCAGTTACTGTAGACACGTTGTTAAAATTATTTGTAATGACACCAACTCCAGGCACGATACCTTCATTATTTCCTTGTGTACTTTGTAAGATATTGTTTACTGTGCTTACTGTTGAATTTACTTTGCCCAGTTTGCCTGTCACTTTGTCTACACTTGTTGTTTTAACAAGTTTGTTTGCGTTTCTGGTGTAAAGGACGCCGGTCTCGTTGACTAAAACGTTGACGGTGTTGTCGGTGCCTCCTGTAGACACTCCTGATACAATTTGATTATAAGTTTCAGACACGCCTTGTGCCAATGAAATATATCCAATAAGTTTATCATTAAGAAAATTGCTTGAAGTGCCAAAAGGTTGCGTATATGACGTACGTTGCAACGGTGTCACAAGATTGCTAATGGTACCAAAACTATTGAAGTGTACTTGACCTCCTATAAGATCAACTCTCGTAAGTCCTTGTTGAATATTTCTTTGACCAGCGTCTGCCACAATATTTTTGGTTGCTTTAGTGTAAACATGATTACCTTGACTTGTGATATTTTCTGATGCTAAATTTAAAATGTTAGATCCATCTATACTGACTGTACCTGATTCTTCGTTTGCTTTAATTTTTATACTTTTATTTGCATACATGTTGATATTGCCTTCAGCATGAAAGTTAATATCGGCTCCTGACCTTAAATTGTAACCTGTCTGTGCGTAAACATCAACTATCCCATTGTTCGAAAATTCCATCCATACAGTGCCATCGGCGTTTGCCAGATACATGACTCCCGCGGAGTCGTGCATTAATAATTGATGCCCTGAACTAGTCCTTAGTCTTACTAACTGATTTTCTCCTTGCTCGTCACCGTCATCCATTACGAACGTATGCCCTGCCTTACGTGCGGTCTTCAAAGTCCTTTGATTATCTGTTGTGCCAAGTTTATCTGTTTTATTTGCCCTTTGATCTATTGGACCTGGTGTGCTCACGCCAAAAACATTGCTAGGGGATTCACGCCTTGCGGAAGATGATGTGTTACCCCTTATGTCGTCTTGGATAAGTCCTTGGTCTCTCAAAGTACTTGCAAAAGGATGTATTGGTTTTAAAAGTTTATCAAATCCTGCCGCAGATGCTTTGTCAAAATCACCTCTGTTTACTTCTGCTACAGGAACATTTTTTTGTCCATAACTCTGTTCTACACTGTTGAGAGTGAAATCACCTAACACCGGTGCATCAGGATAAGATTTATCAGAACTTGCAAGGCCTGGTGTCATCTGATTTACAAAAGGTTCCTGTATACAACCAATCCAGTATGCGTTTGTAATTTTTCCTTCTGCAAAAATAACTAAAACTTTGGTATCTATGTCAGGTGGAACCATCCACATACCATAAGAATGTTGACTGTTTATATAATTGGTTGGAGCAGTGTCGTTGACTGTTTCGGGACTTTTTGCTCCATAGAAAGGTGCAAGGTACTCACAAGAAATTAATTGATCAGTCTTTACATTTTGAGCACCGTGTATTGCTGGAATCACTACGCCTAATCTACCCATCCTGGTTGGATCCCTATTTTCTTTTACTATACCTATATACGGACCCGAATCAGTAACGGTATATGACGTGTCATTCTCTAATTTTCTAGTTGATGTATATCCTTGATTTAATGCCATAATCTATGGTACCATTGGTCCTTCCTTACTTTCACCAAGTCCGTATTGTTCGCTGTCGCCTTCTATAGACTTGGTTTTATCTTTGTTGGCTCCTGCCCAATTCAATGTGCTGGTCACACGTCTCTGGTTATTACATCTCGCCATTGTTAAATTTTGTGTGAACTGTCCATTTTCTAAATTACTTTCTACTCTTATAACTCTATATAATCCGCTGAACTGTGGAGTAGCCTCGGTATTGAAATTATAAAGTCCCTGATTCTCATCAAAGTCACTTGGAAATTTAAAGTTTAATTTTACAATTACTTCACCGTTATCAAAATTGAATACCTTGGAATTTGGATCCCAAATATTAGGTCCAATGTTTGCCCTTACTTGCGTGTCTCCCATTCTCATCGGTATCGCATAATCCTGTCCAAGGAACGCAGGATCTCCCATTATTTTCATTTCTACATTAACCATGTCGCCTTTTGGGTTGACCAAGTAATCATACTGTGCATCTGCAAGACCTTGTAGATCGTTTGTTTCAGACTCTTGGGGGAACACGGATGGATTTTCAGTGTTAAGAGTAGTGACATATGCACTCAATGGCAGTAGTCCATCTGCTTGAAATGTGCTTGTGCCAAATAAAGATCCAATTTTCTTAGTAGCCATGGTTTTAAGGCGATTAAAAAAACTTGGATCTGCTTTCCTTAATATCGCTTGATAGTACCCTGCATTGTATTCAACATTTAAGTTCAAAATATCTAAGTTGTTACCTGTGTAGATGTAATCAAAAACTTTTCTCACAGCCAAGTCATAGTCAAAGTTTAATCCTAATCCTGCTTTTATAAAGTTTAATATGTGAACTTTAAAAGGTTTCACGTGATACCTAATAGTCCTTGCATGTGTTTTTAAAATTTTATCGAATTCGCCTTCTTCTTTCACTGTTGTTATTATTTTGAACCAATCTACATATTGTTCTTCTTCAGAAATTTTGGTTCCTTCGCTAAAACGTTTGGCCTGATCAACAATAATTTTTTCTACATTATTATATTTCTCAAATTGTCTCACAAGATCTTCTATTATTTTTACAATAGACATGTTCTTTGAATATCTTACCAAGGCAAAATTGTCTCTCTGAAAATTATTAAGAAATCCAGTCACAGGATATACGTTTTTTGACTGAGATTGTAAAAGTCCTATTGAAGGATCAACAGTAATTTGATAAACGTCCTTTGTTTCTCGTAATCCTGCTTTTTGTTCATTGTCTTCTAGGTCTTCATTTATTTGTTTTGCAAGTTGCTGGACCATTTCACCTATAGTTGGTTTAGAAACTAATGTTCCCGCAGTTCTAGTGTAAAGAAAGGCATTCACCATAGCAAACTCCGTCCATGGATATGCTTCGACTGTGTAGGTGGTGCTTCCTGTATTCATTGTTAATGATGATTTAGAAAGTCTAATTGGATAACATCTTTTAGGGACCGGATTTGGCACTTCCTTGCCCTGACTGTCAAAACCTTTAAATTCAATTGTTAACAGAAAAGGTGCAGTTGTATGATTAATGTAGCCACCATTGAACGCGGCCGCTCTGCACTTTTCCCAGAAGGTAATGCCATTTGGTTCTTCGAGAACCATTTCTATCTTGGTATAATTCATTAGTTTTCTGTCTTCGTTTGGTCTTGGTACACTGTCGATCCGCACACTGTTGAAATAGATATCTCTGCCCTTGTTCAAAACTCTTTGACTACCTGCTATAGGTTCTTGGACTCCTTCGGCCGACATTGCATCACCTGTGTCACGTATTGGATAGTTTGGTCCTTTAGGATTTACACTGTTGATCCCAGGACCTATGCCTCCAGTTTTTGCAATTATGTTAACAGCAGGATCGGTAGGAATCTGATCAGGGTTGTCCATCTGTCTTCTGGTCAGGCCGCTCAATGTTAACACATAATTGTAACTTGCAAATCGATGTAAAACATTTTCTTCAACAAGACTGTTGCCTCGAGCGTCTGCTGTTGTTTCAAACACGTTTGTTCTTGTTATTGGATTAGTAAAATCTACCATTTTAGATCCCTAGGTCTTGTTTCAGATTGCTTAATTTTGGCAATTGAATCGTGACTCCGGGAGCAAAATCATAGATTGGATCTTCTATCTCGTTTGGATTTCTCTGAGCAAACACCCACCAAAGCCTTGGTGAACCATACAAGTCAAATGCCAGTAAGTCTGGTCTGTAAGCGTAAGTTTGTGTGATAGTGTAAGACACATCATCATCTTCGGCAGTGATTGTTCTTGGCCTTAGAAAGTCTAAACTGATGTTGTTCTGATCAGTTGCAAAGTATGGAGATGTGTTCGAATATTCAGCCATTAGATAAATCCTATTCCTTCTTTGTCACCTTTGCCGCCAAAATTATGTAACTCCCCATTCACAAATTTCCTCATTGAAAATTCTTTTACTGTATCTCTTGAGTAAACAGGTTGTACTTGAACTGTCAAAGTGCTGAGAGCGGGTGCCCATGTTTCTGGTATGTTGCTACTGTTATCTATCTGGACCGTTCTTAGTTCAGTATTAACTGTTCTATCTGCATTTCTTCTGCCAGGTACAGACCCTTGTGCAGTTGCAATGTAATCCACATCAGACCTTAGTTCACAGGTCCAGTTGGTCACTATGACTGGAATGTTTTTAAGCACATGGTTTCCATAACCGTTGAATTTCAAAATCGGAGGAGGATTTCCACGTGTTGCGTCCTCGCCTCCAAAAAACATTTTGGTCACGGATCTTAAAAAATGAATTGATGCCACCCAGTACGCGGCGTCCTCTTGGTTCTGCACAGGCATCTCTCCAACTATCGTCATGTTTGCTGGTTCAGAATTTTGATATGCGTAGTAAGGATAATTTGCATGTGTCGTCGCCAACTGAGAATAATTCGCAGTGTGTTGCATGATTACCGAAGGAGTCAAAGGGAATACTATGCCTCCTGAATCCGCTAGTGGATCCAATATTCTGTAATTGATTCCGGTCGTGCCAACGTTGGTGCCTTTTCCAAAGCCAAACACGTCATTCAGAAGACTGCTACCGGTGGGTACCGTAAGTTTCACACGCCAGTCAGTGGCCCCTGATCTTTTGGTCCATCTCGCTGTGCCCGGGTTGCCTCCAAATTTGCCTTTTTCAGCGCCTTTGTTTAGTTTGTCACCGAACAGTCTGCCCACAGTTCTATTGAATATATTTCGGGCACTTTTGCCAACTGCTTGGCCCAGCGTTTGTTGTTTTGGTAGATAAGGTTGCACCATAATAAAAAATATCGTATAATAAACAATATTTATAGGCATAATAATAGGCGCATTTAATTAACAAAACGGCCCAGTTTTACAGCACATTTCAACAGACCTGTTTGTGGTCATCTTACAGTAAAAATAAAGGAAATATGAAGAGAGTAAACTACTTAAACAACAGAGATCTGCTGAAACAAATACACCTTAGCAAAAACACATATTGTTCATATGTTGGAACAGAAGACAACGTGTATGACATTATTGTCAAGGATGTGAAGAAAATTAATGCTTCGTCTATCGCACAGGCCAGGAAAAATAAAGCAAAAAGATTGACCCAAGAGTCATGGGAAACAGCAAAGGCCAGCGCAGGAAGAAAGAATAAACTTAAAATGTCTGACTTTGAAGTCAGTCCAAGAAAGATTGAAAAAACAGATTTAGTTTTTAGGGTGATGACATTCGATCACATACCTGAAGATCTCACAAGAATGAACAATCCAAAAACTGAAGCAGACAGACACACAAAAATAAATTTTCCTCCTTTCCAACACTATCGTATTGACAACAAAGGCAAGGCTCGATGCGTGGGAAAAAGTCACTGGATTGGCGGTATGTCAAATGGCAGTTTCAGTTCCACACACGGAAAGATAACAAGCGAACTTGCAAAAATGTACATGAAACTATGTGAAAGATATGGCACAAGGTCGAACTGGAGAGGCTACACGTACAACGACGAGATGCAATCTCAAGCACTGATGCAGTTGAGCCAGATTGGACTACAGTTTGACGAGAGCAAATCTGAAAATCCTTTTGCTTACTACACTGCCGCTATAACAAATTCATTCACAAGGATTTTGAACATAGAAAAGAAGAATCAAAATATCAGAGATGATATTATGGAACAAAATAATTTGATGCCATCGATGACAAGACAAATGAGTGAACTAATCGCCCGGCAAAATAAAAGAATAAAAGAACAATCGTCAACAGTCAAAGTTGCAACAAAAACTTCAATGGCACAGTTCAATAGGCACTACAAAAAAACTGGAGAGAGGAAATACGATCTCCTTAAATATAAGGAAGTAAAAAAATAATGGCATTTTTTAAAAAAGTCGCTTGTTTTACTGACATCCACTTTGGCATGAAAGGTAATTCAAGAATACACAATGACGACTGCGAAGCATTCATTTATTGGTTTATAGATCAGGCAAAAGCACACGGTTGTGAGACTTGTATATTCCTAGGCGATTGGCACCATCATAGATCATCCACAAACGTCTCAACAATGAACTACACAGTATCCAACATGGAGAGGCTAGGAAAAGCCTTTGAAAAAGTTTATGTGATCATGGGCAATCACGATTTATTTTACAGAGACAAGAGAGAAATAAACAGTATGGAATTTATTAGAAACATTCCAAACATACACATTGTAAACGAATGGATCGAAACTGAAGACGTGGCGATAGTTCCATGGATAGTGCAGGACGAATGGAAACGCATACCACAGATGAAACAAAGATACATGTTTGGTCATTTTGAACTTCCTTATTTCCAAATGAATGCCATGGTTGAGATGCCAGACGTTGGGGGCATCAAGGCAGAACACTTTGTAAATCAAGAGTACATGTTTACAGGACATTTTCACAAAAGGCAAGTTAGAAAAAATATAAGTTATATGGGCAATGCCTTTCCACACAACTATGCAGATGCTGGCGACGACGAGCGAGGCATGATGATTCTCGAGTATGGTGGCGCACCAAAATATTACAACTGGCCTGATATGCCAAGATACAGAAACTATAAAATAAGCCAATTACTTGCAGATCCTGACGGACTCCTAAAAGAAAAAATGTACGTGAGGGTGACTTTGGATATAAAGATAAGTTATGAAGAGGCCAACTTCATACGTGAAACATTCATTTCTAAATATAATTTGCGTGAACTACAACTTATTCCTGAACAGGTGAATCAGGCACAAGAGACCACTGCAACAATAGAAAAATTTGATAGTGTGGATCAAATTGTTGTGAAACAACTTGAAAGTGTTGACTCACAAACTTATGATAAAAAAATATTAATGGCAATATACAACAACCTGGATGTAAACAACTAATGAAACTTGTAAAACTTATAGAACAATGGCATGAAGATAGAAACTTGATCGATGGGAGTACTGATAAAGATCAAGTGCTAAAACTGGCACAGGAACTAGGAGAACTATCAGATAGCGTGTGCAAGGAGAAAGACATGCGTGATGATCTCGGAGATATGCTTGTGGTAATGATCAACATAATGAAAAGAAACAATATATCAATTGAAGAATGTCTACAAAAAGCCTATGACGATATAAAAGATAGAAAAGGCAAAATGGTGGATGGAATATTTGTCAAAGAGGAGTAATTTTTGTTAACAGTAAAAACACTAACAGTTAAGAATTTTTTGAGTGTGGGCAACCAGGCTCAAGCAATAAACTTTGAAGGCAAAAATCTTGTTCTGGTGTTAGGAGAGAATGTTGACTTGGGCGGTGATGACGCAGGTGCTAGAAATGGAACTGGCAAAACAACAATTATCAATGCAATAAGTTATGCATTTTTTGGTGATGCACTAACACAAATTAGAAAAGATAATCTAGTAAACAAGACAAACAACAAAGATATGTTGGTCAGCATCACTTTTGAAAAGAACGACACAACCTACACAATCGAAAGAGGGAGAAAGCCTGCCAAATTAAAGTTTTATATCAACGATGTTGAGCAGGAGAGCAATGAAGCGCAGGGTGAAAACAGAGAAACACAACACGAAATAAACAAATTGTTAGGTATGACCCATGCCATGTTTAAAAACATAATTGCGTTGAACACTTATACGCAACCATTCCTGGCCACAAAACAGGCGGAACAGAGAGAAATAATTGAACAACTACTAGGTATAACAATATTATCTGAAAAAGCAGATTTACTAAAAGATCAAATGCGTGGTACCAAAGACGAACTTATGAGTGAAAAATATAGGCTAGATAGTATAAAACAAAGTAACGACAAAATAAGTGAATCAATAAAAACAATTAAGTTAAGAAGCAGTGCTTGGCAAACACAAAAAGAAGAAGATGTTGCTAAGTTCAAAGATGCAATCGAAGAACTGCAAAAGGTTGACATTACCGCAGAACTTGATGCACACAAACGTCTACAAAAACACAATGAAGATTCAAGAACATTGGCTAGTCTGCAGAAAGAAAAAGCATATCACGAAAACAGTTTGACAAAGGCAGATTCAAATGTTGAAAAAACAAAAAGTGATATAGAATATGCCAAAGATGCCAAATGTCCAACATGCGAACAAGAACTGCATGGAGACAAACACGGACAACTACAAGACAAACTAAACAAAATATTGACCGAAAGTGAAGAGTACAGTGACAAACTAAAAAGTGATCTTGCAAAAATACAACAGAACATTGATAGTATAGGTGACTTGGGTAACATACCAGACACATACTACGACTCACTGGACGAGGCCTATAATCATAAGGGCACACTCAAGGATCTACACAGACAATTGACGCAGACAGAATCAAAAGAAGACCCTTACGCAGAACAAATACAAGAACTTACTAAGAGTGCTATACAAAAAATTGATTACACAAAAGCAAACGAACTTGAAGATTTGTACAGACACCAAGAATTTTTGTACAAGTTACTAACTGCAAAAGACAGTTTTTTAAGAACAAAAATTATAGAACAAAACTTAACATACTTGAACCAAAGATTAGCATTTTATCTAGCCAAAGTTAAACTGCCACACACAGTCGAGTTCCAGGCGGATCTTACTGTGCGTATTGAAGAGTTGGGCAGAGAATTAGATTTTGATAATTTATCTCGAGGTGAAAGAAATAGATTGATACTTTCTTTAAGTTGGGCATTTAGAGATGTTTGGGAAGGATTATATCAACAGATCAACCTGTTGTTCATAGACGAACTTATTGACGCTGGTATGGACACGTCAGGAGTTGAAAGTTCGATGGCGGTGTTGAAAGACATGGCGAGGACACAAAATAAAAATATTTTCTTGATATCTCACAAAGATGAGTTGGTAAGCAGGGTAAATTCAGTTCTCAAAGTGGTAAAAGAAAACGGTTTTACCAATTATGCCAACGATGTTGAAATAATAATTTAATTTTTCTTGACAAAACCACATCATACGTGCTTAAATTTAAAATATGTTAATTAACAATATAACAAAGGACAACTAATATGTCACAAACACATGAATCGATCATGACAGAAATTCAAACCTACTCGGAAGAAAATTCTAAGTTTGTTGAAAAAGGTGTTAAAGCATCTGCCACAAGAGCAAGAAAGGCTTTAGCAAATCTTTCTAAATTGATCAAAGCAAGAAGAAAAGAAATTCAAGAAGCCAAAAACGCACAAAAAGCCGCGTAATATCTTTTGAATTCGAATTCAGTAAAAAGCCTACATATGAAAGTTTGTAGGCTTTTTTATTTTTCCAATAGAATTTCTTTTATCAAATTGGGCAGTCTGTTGTATTGTGCTAGTTTTTCTGCCGCCCAATCAGTGCTGACTAACCTTTGGAAGTTGTGTTCTATAATTCGTTGATTTTGCTCGTACAATTCTTTTATTTTTCCTAAACTTTTAAAAATCTTGCTGTTGTCAGATAATAACAACTTCCATCTTAATATAGGATTATCGTTACTGTCGTTTTTTAATTCAAATCCTTCGTATGGCAAAAATCCTAAAAGTTCTAATCCTGATTTATTGCTATTTTTTTCACACAACATAAAAGGAATCGTTTTAGACAAAACAGTGTCAAAATATTTCTCATCGTCTTTGTCGGTCAGCCAATCTGTGTTTGGAAACGTGGCTATGAAGTTTATATAAGATTTGCATAACATTTCTATCTCTTTAGAATTTGATATCTCAAAAGCTCACACCTTTGATCAAATGACCACAAAAAGAATAGATTAAAATATATCGATTAAGTCTCATGGTGCCAATTGAAGCATAAATGCCTTGCGTTCTTATTTGTTTGAATCTAAATTTTTTTCTCCTCAGTGTATCATTTATATCCGAGCCTTGGAGATATAAGGGAAAAGAATAATAATTAACTTTGATGTTGTCAAATTGTTTTTGACAATAATTAAAAAAATCAGTAAGATCTCCAAGAAGACAAACTATATTGATTTCTTTAACCTTTATTATTTTTTCTCGTTCAAAGTCAGTCCATATTTTTGGTTTCCACTCCAACTTGTTTCCAATTAAGCACATAGAATTAGAATTGGTGTTATCATGAAAGAACAAATTAAGTATTTCGGTGTCATCTTTAATAATGCCTCCATTGTTAATGTCAAAACTTAAACTGTTATCGAAAAAAATATTTTGATGTTTAATCATAGTAATGTTGTTCAACTCTTGGATCTAAATGTCCTCCCAAGGCCCATGCCCGTTCTACAGCACACTGATAAAGATCTTGATCTTTAGATTCATAGAACCATATCTCCTTGATTAGTAGACTGTTTGATTCTGCAAGACTCCATTCTGTTTTAGGCAGATTTCCATGAGCCTCTGGTATAAAAATAGCATTGATCCTTCCGATGGCCTCTTCCACATTAGTAAATCTCACATAGGGAAACACTCGAGGGAAAAGTGGTGTTTTTTTGTGTTTATAACAGTAATTTGTGTAGTCTTTTATTTCTTGTACAGAACAGTCAAACATCTTATAACCATATTTTTTATAAGTTTTAGTGATAAGTTCCATCTATGATTTTATTACGCCTTTACCGTGTACTCTCACTCTGATGTGTCCATTATAGTATTGGTCACTCAACAATACGCCTTTGATAAACTGTTCATGTGCTTCCCAATAGTTACATTCCGCTTTACTTTTACAGTATCTCAAAATGATTCTATTAAATTTTGCCTTGCCAAAACGTTTGATGTCGGCGTGTAAGGCATCACTGCTACCATAGTAGTCCTTCCAGTCGCTGTCCACAGCGCCGCGAATTCTTTTGCGTACTTTTTTTCCGTTCTTTTGCGTATGCATTTTATAGCGTAAGGTCTTGAACTTGGCTAATTTCTTTCCAATGTACCTGCGATTGTTCTCCAGACAGATGATTTCATACACAAAACCCACACAGTCCTCGGGCAGGACGTCCACTTGTTTGTCTTGGTAAAACCATGTCATGCAGTTATTTAAATCCAGAAAAGTTGACCAGGCAAATAATCTGTGTTATATACAAGTGATAGGCACACCAAAAATAGCACAAAAAAACAACAGGCAAACATAGCATCGTAATCAGTGGGCAGGGAAATGCGGCTTGACAGCGACAGGTGAATCCCTTGATGTAAATGAAAAAAGGAAGAGGCTCTGGGAAACAGATCCAACCTCAGGTAGGCATGAACGTATCGTACAAGGGTCATGTCTGCTCGCGTTGTAATGAATGAGCAAACGGGTACAGCACAACCGCCCGACCAAGGTAGCGATGTACGGTGACTGTGAACTCACCACAGGAGGTTCGGCTAGCAATAGCCGAATTGTGACTGTTCATCTACCACAGGAGACGCAACTAAAGACGAAACGAGCACAGCGAAGTTTCAGATGTGCGAATGCACATCTTTCCAGGTCCATAACTATTTGTACAATGATTTTAGTATGGGACCACAGCCATGGCAAACAGGAACAGCAGGACCTTGTGGTGTGTAGACCTTACGCGATCCCCGAAAGTTACGAAGAAGCAGAGATGATCGACAGCGGATGGTTGGCACTGGACAGGCCCCTCTACCATGAGGGCAGACTGCAGGAGTGTTTCTACCAGAGCCGGAGCACACGCATACAACTTAAAAATTACCGTGCGCCCAAGACAGAGGCGACGCACCGCGGTGAAAAAATACAGATGATGGAGATAATACCCGAGGAACACAACGTGGAGATGACCGGACTGCGACACGTGTACAACCGTTGGATCAAGCGCACCAGGTTCAGTGACATCTTCGATCCGTTTGTGTCCATACAGGACCGCGACAGTTTCCTGATCTATTACGTGGGCGACGTCACCAACATACTGGGTTTCAGCAAGATCAAGAGGTACTGGTTCCAGGAAGAACTGCTGAACTTCAACAACCGCAGGGAGATACGCAGGATGAGACCGGACCAGTGCTATGCAATCGAGAGAGTGCTACACGCCAACACTGTGCCGATCAGCAAGATCACTGTGGACATGGAGGCGTCATGGGCCAAGAAAAAAGGCATGAGCGAACTTTACCTTGGAAGAGGCTACGAGATGTCCAGCATCTACAAGAGCAAGTTCAGAGGATTCCAATGGTGGACAGGCACCACGTGGAGCAGTGACAAGAAGAAGTTCGTGAGTCTGTGTGAGCGTGACAGCAGTGTCAAGAAGATTTCTGATCTCGGCAGTTGGTAATTTAATTTTTAGGACTGATCTTCTGGCTGGTCTTCACTCTGTTCTGCTTCGCCATCTTTTTCTTCAGTCTCTTGTCCCAATTCTCTCCTGAAACGTGAAATTTCATTGGTAAGTTCTTTTATTTCTTCTTCCTGTTCGCGTATTTTCTTTCCGCAATGGCTCACATCATCCACAGATTGTTCAAGTTGCACAAGCACCTGCTTGATACGACTTTCTTTGCTTTTCAATTTGGCAAGCAGATCGTCTTTCTCGTCGGTGAGTTCTTTTATTGTGTTTTTCAACTCTCTAAGGAGATCCTTCTGTGACATATGAAATTATATATTAATACGAGTGTATATCATTAAGTTAGTATATTTAAATATTATACATTATTTAGAAGAAATCTCTACCTGATTTTTTGGTAGTTTCCAGATTCTCTTTGACGATTTTTGCCACTATTTTGCGTTCTTCTATGTCCATGTTGAGAGATTCTTGGTAAGTAACACCTCCACGCATAAACCAACATATTTTCAAAAGTTCATGTTTTAGGTTCTTGATGTCTGATTCCAGTTCCTTGAGATATTTTATTATTTCAGAATCCGCGAGTGCCAAAAGTCTTATACGAAAAAATTTGAGTTATCAAACGTCAACGGCACTTCGAAACTAACCGGCGCTCCTTTTTTTATCTGTTCGTCTGTGGATTTTAGTTTGATAGGTTTGACCTGTGCTTGATTCCTGATTTCAAGCATTTTATTTTGTAGGTCGTTCACAGTCTTAGTATCTGCGTTGTTTAAGAATTCTTTTATTTGATTTTGATCCTGAACCACCTGACCATCAGGAGTGATTATCTTTTCAAAACTTGTTGACAACAATTGGAAATTTAAATCTGTCAATGCTTTGTGAGCCTCGGCAAATTTTTGACTTTTCTGTTCATCTGTAAGACTAGACTGTCCCACAGCGGCAACAATTTTTTGTTGTTCAAAAGTTTTAACCTGTGCTTCTGTAGTCTGTTTGTAGGAAAGAGGTTTGACAAAAACTTCAAAACCAGACTCTGTCTTAAAAGAATCTCTGATCTCTATGTTTTTGACACTTTCTAGTAGAGCAGGTAAGTTGACAGTGTGACCTATCTGCTCATTTACCACGGGCACAGTCGCGTTCATGTCCATGGTTTCACCGTAGGTAGCAATCCTGATCCCTAACAAAACAGTATCCAGGTCATAGTTGGTCAACTGCCATGGATCTAGTATGTTAGGACAACAACTCTTGATCACGTCAACTGTGGCCTGACCATTGATCAT